>VAOX01039750.1_pt1 | contig 12350 bp, 13 predicted proteins | sample 3393891 | NCBI WGS metagenome assembly VAOX01 (sample SAMN08290429, study PRJNA428436) | hydrothermal vent metagenome | isolation source: Deep-sea hydrothermal vent chimney | place: Indian Ocean: Southwest Indian Ridge | depth 2822 m m | reverse complement strand
CATGCAATCGCGCACGACATTGCGGTAAGGTGCGCTTATTTGGTATGAATTTAGCTTATACAAAGTTTAACCTTGACGTGTTTCACGCCTGTAATTATCAATTTTATGATTATTATTATCCTAGAGATACAAATTTAAGCTTATCTAGCATGGAGAAATGGACGACACGACCAGAATTAGAGGGAAAATATGACGGTGTGAATTATATCGAAGAAGTCTGGGCCGATGGTTTTAGCATTAACCCATACAAGATACACGCCCACCATGGTAGCAGCTTACAGCTAATGAATTTAGCCTTACACTATGGAATAACTAGAATGGGGCTTATAGGCTTTGATATGCGCTATGGCGGCAAGGTATCGGATAAGGAATACACAGAAAAACGGCATTTCTTCGGTGAATATCCAGAAATAATGCAGCATTGGCCGAAAACAGACCATAACGGCGACTTAGGCGGCTTAATACGTGAGTTTGAAACCGTAAATCCAAGCGAATACGGTATAGAAATAATTAATTTAACCGAAAATAGCGCGTTAAAACATTTTCCAATGAGTAACCTAAATGAGTTTATTGCCAATTCCGATATACATAGGAATATCAGATAAGTTTGAAATAGCACGAGGCTTAACTGAAAATAGTATTTTAGCTAATACGAGTACAGCGGTAGATATTAAATATATTAAACCTGACCCACCGATGGGTTGTACTGGCTTTACTAACGCAAGATACACTATTAAACACGGAATATACCTAGATGTAGACATGATAGTATTAGGCGATATTGCAGAATTATGGAATTATAAAAAGAAAGGCCGTTTTGTGTGCATGGTTGACGGCTCTAGCGAAGTAGCTGTGATTGATTGCGATCATTTATGCATAGACAAATATCATGAGCACTTATTACCTAAAAGCTGCGATATTCCTATGATATGGAATATTGAGGATAAAGTTACTATTGATATTAAGCTATTACATTTTACTAAAATTGATACACAGCCTTGGTTTAATCAACACCCAGACCAATTAGCCATTGAACTATATGAGATATATAAATAATGAGTGACTTAATTAAAGATAAATATCAGTTTAAAAAAGGTTGGAGTGGCGGCCTGCCTGAAACAATTTGTGGTTTTGGATCAAAAGTTAACGCAACTATCAAGCAGCGTGAATGGATACCAAAGATAATACAGAAATACAATATTGAAACAATAGGTGATATTGGGGCGGGCGACCTTAACTGGATAAAGTTTACTGATATTCCAGTAGATGTAAAATACACTCCTTATGACTTAATACCAAGAAAAGCCGTTATAAAACAATTAGATATAATTAAAGAAGTACCAGAAAAGCATGATTTGTTAATGTGCTTATGGGTATTAAATCACTTTAGTGACGCGGACGCTAAAAGCGCAATATGTAATCTAATAACTAGCGGCTCTAAATATTTACTAATTACACAGAGGCCAGATTATTATGACCCAGATTTAAATGTAATTGATAGAATGATAATCAATGGTAAAGGTGACTTAATGCTATTGGTGACACTATGATATGGCGCTGGGAAGTTATTAATAGATGGTTAAAGAATGATTGCATCATCCCGCGTTTAGGGGTTGAAATAGGGGTTAAAGAAGGGCGCTTTACCTTATATATGCTAGAAAATAACCCGAAACTCGAAATGATATGTATTGACCCTTGGATGGCGCAAGACGAAGGTAACGAAACTTATACAGAATGGAACTTTAACGACATATACAATCAATACACTAGAGCTATTGAGCCATATCAAGATAGAGTTACGGAATTTCGCTGCATGTCCGATGAGGCGGTAAAGTTTATTAAACCATTATCGCTAGACTTTTGCTTTATTGATGCACAGCATGATTATGATTCAGTATTAAATGACATTGTTAAATGGATATCAAAAATCAAGCCTGGCGGTTTATTGTGTGGGCATGATTACAACCCCGTAAAGTTCCCAGGGTGCGTTGATGCCGTCGATCAAGCTTTTAACAAAAAGGCCATGAAAGGCGAAAATGATGTATGGGGCGTTTGGTTATAAATAATAGGAAAAATGAAATGAATAGCAAATTAGGTGATTTAGTAAAAGATAAAGTATCAGGGTTTAAGGGCGTAATAGTTAGCCAGCACGACTACTTAAACGGCTGCACTAGGTTTACAGTGCAACCACTTATAGATAAGGATTGGAAATTACCAGTTAGTGAGACTTTCGATATGCCTCAACTGGAAACAATAACAGTGGATGCGGCAGAATCAGAGCCAAAAGAAGGTAGGACAGGCGGACCAGATAAGTATCTGGATAAATCACGAGATTAATATGGATAATTTAACAGTATGGTGTGTTTGCGTTGGCAATAAATACAATGTTGGTTATATTTACGCATTACGCGGCATGGTTAAAAAGTACTTAACTATTCCGCATGAATTCAAATGTATTACAACATACGAAAATCTAGAAGGAATTACAACAGTAAAGCCGCCAGTACCGTGGCACACATGGTGGCAGAAATTGGCGTTATTTCATCCCAGAGTATCAACTGGGCCTAGCCTTTATTTCGATTTAGATGTGGTTATAGTCAATAATATTGATTATCTAGTTGAATATACTAACAAATTTAGCGCTCCCGCTAATTGGGCAGTATCAGGCCACGGCGGTATTCAATCTTCAGTTATGGCATGGTCTGGTAATTGGTCTTTACCTTACGATAGTTTTAAATATCCTAGTGACACTGAACGCCTATGGGGTGATCAAGAGTTTTTAACAGAATTACTAGTTAACGACTGGCAGAAATTACCGGGCGTTGTTTCATACAAGTATCATTGCAGAGGTAAAGGTTTACCAGATAATGCGGCAGTACTTGCTTTTCATGGGCTGCCAAATCCACACGAGGTTACAGAAAATTGGTTATTGTCATACACGCAAATCCTACACAGCCACATCAGAAACAACATGCACGATTATTCCAGCAAGGATTTAAGCGGCACGGACTAAAGTCAACCGTCACAGCAGAGTTAAATATTGAAGCTGATATTCATGTTATAAGTGGCCCTTGGTACGCTAAACCTTACTGCCTACACTACGATAATGTAATTTATCTAGATCGGTGCTATTATAAAGGCAATCCAGACCATGTTTCAGTCGGATGGCTAGACAGTACGGGCGGCCGAACTTTCTTGGTAGGGGAAGGGCGGCAAGCCCCGAAAATACGAGAATGCATGGGTAAGAAAAGTTTATTTTTAGCAGACTATAACGGCTTAACAGAATACGCCGATATTATTAGAATGCACCCAGATAACAAGAAATATGAGACTACGTTATCAGAGGACATATTAAAATGTAATCGAGCTACAGGTTACGACACTACAGCGTTGGTAATCGCCGCGTTAAGTGGGCTAGATATAACCTGCAAAGGTAAAACTAGTATCTTAAAACAAAAAAATTGGTTAAATTTATTACCTTATGCTGATTGGCATCTGGATGAAATAGGGTCAGGCGAATTATGGGATCATTTGAAGTTATCACGGAACCAACTAGCGAGCCAGTAACGCTACAGGAAGCTAAGGACGCGCTAAAAATATTACACGATGATGAAGATGGACGTATCACCTCATTAATAAAAACAGCTCGTGAATTCGCGGAAGCTTATTGTGGTATTTTTATAATGACAACTATCCGAGAATTGAAAGGTGATGCGTTTTTAGGATATGAAATAAATTTAGACACATGGCCTTTACAGTCAATTGATAGCGTTAAATATGACGATACAGGTAGCCCGATCACGGAGCAAACGCTAGTAGCCAATACTGATTATTACGCTGACACAAAAACCGAAGGTGGTCGCCTTAGAAAAATAAAACAATGGCCGTCTGTAGCGACAAAGCCAAATGCGATAAGAATACGAATGACAGCAGGTTATAGCTCAGCAGCATTAGTACCTGAAAGTCTAAAGGATGGTATAAAAGCTTACATAATTTACTTATATGAGCTGAACATTGATATGGAGCGAGTAGCTAAAAGCATATTATGGCAAAATCGAAGATACCTTTAGCAGGGCGACTTAAATATAAGGTAATAATACAGCAATATACCGCTAGTGTTGATGCTGTAGGTGCTCCAGTTGAAACATGGGCGGACTACATAACCCGATATGCTTCAGTTGTACCGTTAAATGGGAGTGAATTTTTTGCAGCTCAACAGCTAACAGTTGATATGAATGTAAGAATTAGGCTACGTTATGATACTGCATTTGATTTAGTAACCCCAAAAGACCGTGTTATATGGAATAGTCGCACTTTCGATATTATGACTATAATTAATCCCATGGAAAGCAATAGAGAAATAGTTTTAATGTGTCAGGAAAATCCTTAAATGACTACATTCGACTTTAAATTTGATGGTGTAAAAGAGTTTGAAAAGAACGTCAAAAAGCTAGGCGGGAAAGTAGCTAAAAAAGTCGTGCGTGCATCATTAAAAAAAGGTGGCACAGTTATTATTAAAGAAGCTAAAAATAATTTACCTGCTGAATACGATACTTTACGAAGAAGCATTCGATCTGCTTTTCGTAAGCCAAAAACATCATTTTACCAAACATTAAAAATTGGCTTCACTACTGGTAGAGATGCAAAATATAATGGCTGGTATGCTCATATTGTTGAGGGTGGAAGCGATGCCCATACAATAAAAAGTAAAACTGGCAAGGTTATAACAGCAGGTGATGATACCTATGCTAAAAAAGTTAACCACCCGGGTACGCCTGCAAGGCCATTTTTGCGTCCTGCATTTGATAATAAAGCCAGTGCAGCATTAAGAAAATTTACCGATTCCTTATGGCAGGGAATTAAAAAGAACATGAAAGTATGACTATTGAAGCTGACATATTAACTACATTAAATAACTATGCAGGTTTATCATCGTTAGTTAGTTCGCGTAATTACGCTGTTAATTTACCACAGAAACCAACTTATCCAAATACGGTCTATATTAAAGTAAGTACCAACCCTCAAAATACATTAACAGGGCGTAATACGTTAACAAATATTAGACTACAAATTGATATTAGAGACACTACATTAAATGGCGCAAACTTAGCGGCAGTGCAAGTTAAAAAAGCTATTGAATCTGCGACACTGTTTGATGGATTGTATATAAATGATAATATGACACCAAGAGAAATACCAACAGATACCTATAGAATGTCATTAGACTTCTCTATTTGGTTTCACGACTTAACTTAAAAGAGGATCTAAAAATGAGTACATCAGCATTAGCAAGCCAAGGCATGACACTTGCGGTAGGTGACGCGGCAAGCCCAGAGTTATATACAACTATTTCAGACTTAAGTGATATTTCAGGCCCAGATGGTTCAGCGGGTGAAATTGAAGTTACCGATTTATCTAGTACTGTTAAGGAGTTTAAGCGCGGTTTGACTGATAACGGTAGTGTGTCAGGTACATTGATGTTTATTCCTGCAAACACTCAACACGCACAATTAAGAGCTGATTTTGTTAGTGCAACAGAAATTGCGCGTAACTATCGGATTACCTTTACTGATAGCCCTGCTACTACATGGACATTCAGCGCATACGTTGCAAGCTTACCAATTAGTAATAGTTTGGATGGCGTTACAACAGCAGCTTTAAGTTTACGAATCAAAGGCACAATTACCGAGGCATAATGAAAATATTAACAGCAAAAGAGTTATTGAGCGCACCACTTAAAGTTGTTTCTATGAATTTACCTAGCGGCGGTGTAGTGTTAATTCAAGAACCTACAGGCCATAAACGATCTGAATATGAGGCATTTGTAGGGACTTTAAAAGATGATCCAGATGCTATTAAAATACTTAGAGCTTACAGCGCAATCCATTGCTTAGTTAATAAGGATGGTGAAAATTTATTTAAGGCCGATGAAGCGGATCAAGTAAATCGATCTATGAGCGCAAAAGTACTAGAAGATATACTCGATATTTATAATGGATTAATGTTAAATGATACTGCTGATATTGAGGATGCTGCAAAAAAATAGCTGGGCAGCCAAGACGATTAGACTATTTTAATATTGCTTTTCGCTTAGGTTATGCCCATCCAGACTTATTTTTGAATCAATTGTCATCTAAGCAGCTAACAGAAACACTAGCCTATTTATGGATTGAAAGCGGTAATTATCAGAAACGCGCTGAAAATGTAGAGTCAAATTTTAAACATTCTTTAGGGCATTTAGTTACAAAGAAAAAAGGTGAATAGTTATCGCTACTAAAATCGGCAGTTTAATATTAGACCTAAGAGCAAATACAAATAAATTTGTTCAAGGTATCGGCAAGTCTAAAAAATCAGTTAAAGGACTTTCTCAAGGGATAGGTAAACTTAAAGGTTCACTTATTGCTTTAGCTGGTGCTGGTGGATTTGGGTTAGTTATTAAACGAAGTGTTGACGCGGCTGACGCTATTGGAAAAAACGCCGCCGCTGTTGGTCTTACTGCAGAAGCCTATCAAGAATTAGCCCATGCCGCAGATTTAGCCGGTACAGAACAAAGCGCATTTACTTCAAATATGACAGCGTTCGTTAAGCGTGTTGGTGAAGCTCGGAAAGGTATTGGCCCATTAGTATCAAGCTTGCGAAAATATGACGAAGAATTACTTACTAATATAAAAAATTCATCAGGTCAAGAACAAGCTCTAGACATATTAGCAAACGCAATTCAAAAAGCAGGAAACGCAGCCGATAGAGCAGCTTTAGCAAATGCCGCGTTTGGCCGCTCTGGTGTTCACATGAGCAACCTATTAAAGCAGGGCGCGAAAGGCATTGATGCTGTTACGGATAGGGCTAGAGAATTAGGTTTAGTTTTGTCTAATGAGTCAGTAGCTAATGCGGAAGTGTTAAAAGATAGAATGACTGAATTAGGAAAAGTTTTATCCACTAAAGTTACAAAAGCAATAGTTGATAACGCTAAGTCAATTACAACACTTACCGAGGCGGCAATTAGAGCCGTTGGTATGATAGGTAAATTAGTTCAGGGGTTCCAAGATCTAAAAAACTTTGGTGCGTTTTTATTTCAAGAGGGGGCGGTAAATAAACTAAATAGTAAAATTGAAGCGTCACAACGAAGGCTTGAAGTAGCTAATAGATTATTTATTAAAAAGCAACGGTTCTTTGAAACTGATTCTAGGAAAGAAAGACAGAAAGGTGAGTTAGAAGCTGAGGTTAAAATATTAAATAATTTACATCAGCAATTAGCAGTACAAGACAAATTAAGAACATCAGTTTTATTAAGGAAGGATGCTATTGATGAGGTTGCAAGCAGTACCAGTGTTGGTGGTGGCGGTGGTGGCGGAGAATCAAGTAATATATTTTTACTAGCCGACAAAATGAAAGAGAGTGAAGCTAAGCGCCTTGAAGTATTACAGCAATCATTATTAAGTGAAAAGGATTTAATTCAAGAAGCCTTACTTGACAAGACTTTCATTATTGAAAATTCTTTTCAATCCGAATTAATTAACGCAGAAACAAGAGCTTCTTTATTAACTAAAATAGAAAAAATTGCATCAGACGATAGACTTGTAATAGCGAAAAACGAAGCAGAAGAAAAAAGATCTTTGGTTAATGATAAATTTAACACAGCTAAAAACATAGCTGGAAGATTAAGCAGTCTAGCAAAAACCGAGGGCGGCAAAGAAACGCAACGAAGTAGAACACTTGCAAAAATTGGCATTGGAATTAGCACAGCCCAAGCAATTATGAACGCCTTAGCAGTAACTCCATTTCCATTAGGATTAGGAATGGCAGCAATTGCAGCAGCCGAAGGTGCTAAACAATTAAGTAAAGTTGGTGGCGGTGGCGGTGGCAGTACTCCAAGCGCAGCAAGCGTATCAGCGGTTGATTTAAGTCAAGCCGAGCCAGTTACATCGGGGCCGGTAGCGGCAAAAAGTGCCACTCAAATAATATTCACAGGTGATATGTTAGGTGAGGATTTAAGTGAGAGATTAATTGATATTATTAGAACCGCGACAAACGACAGAGATATTGTAGTTTTCGACGGTGACTCACGACAAGCGCAAGAAATAAGAGAGGCTTCATAAATGCCAGCCATAACCTACACAGCATTAAGAAGTATAACGCGTACATCGTTTGAAACTTTAAGTTCTATAACAATATCAGTAACTAGTACTGGATCCCCTAACACTTCCACATTTGCAGATAGTGGTAACGGTTTATCTGGCTTAAATAATGAAGAATGGATTTATGTCACTGGGTTTACTACCGCAGCAAATAACGGATGGCATCAAGTTACTGGAGCAAGCACATCGGGCGCTATAACTGTTACAAGCATATTAACAGCCGAGGCGGCAGGGGGTACTATAACAATATTGGGATACCTTCGAGGTGGAAATCAAGCTTACAGTATTGACGTTTCATTTACTAATGACGATAGACAGCGACAAGTAACCAAAGTGCGTAGTGTAGCATTAAGCGGCAATACCGAAACATTAACTCATCGGCGCGAGGACTTTTTTAATATAACCTCGAGTGTGCTATCTACAACAGGTACAGATTACGATCAATTTATTGAATTTTTAGATTCATGTGAAAGCGACGAAACATTTTCATTTGATCGCATCGGTACATCAGCAACACCGGTAAATCCTAAAACAGCTAGAATAGAAGGTGATGGGTACACAGAGCAACGATTGTCAAATATAACAGACAGACGTATTAGCTTTAGGTTGCGTACAGATGCGATCTGATAACGTAAGCTTTACAACAAAAAACCAAAGTAGCAATAAAGATCCTCGATATACCGTCGAAGTAACTTTTGACGATACAACATCACCCAGAGACTTAGAATATTTCACAAGTCATACAGACGCTAAATACCCAACAGGCGCAAACGTTATTCAAAGCGTTATAACCAGCGGCGGGATAAGTGGCACAACTCAAAAGATAAGGCCTGACAAAGGCCTTGCTAGTATTGGCAATATATCAATTAGATTAGCCGATAAAAGTAGTACTATATCAACCTTATTTAACACAAAACTAGATATAGGGCTAGGGTTGCGCGGCAAACGTGTCAGGGTTTATACATCGTTTAAGGATGAAGATTGGGCAGACTATGTTTTAATTGCTACACAAATAGTTGATAGCATTAATTTTAATAATGGTACTTATACATTAAATTGTGTTGATATCCAGCGTTCGGAAAGGAAGGATATTTTTGATTTAGCAACTACAACAATGAGCGCAAGCATTACCGATACAGATATATTAATTCCTGTTTATTCGGTTACTGGTTTTGAGTTGCTCGAGCACGGTACAAGTTATAGTGATAAACCTGCAATTTTAACTAGCTCGCCACAAGTTAAACCAGAATTTATCTACCTAAAGATTGAAGATGAAACAATACGCTGTACTGGAGTGTCTGGGCTTAATTTTTTAGTCGATACAGATGGTGCAAGTCCATCAATCGCAACAGGCCGAGGCGCATTAAATACCAAGGCAGTAGCGCACGAAGTAGATACGACATTAGCAGACAATTCACGAAAACAAAAAGTAACTGAATACGTTTATCTTGAAATGCCATTACCAAAATTAATCTATGCGATATTAACTGGCAATCTAGAAGGTCAGACGGGTAAAACATTACCGACTAAGTGGCATTTAGGTATTAATACTGACTTTGTTAAACTGTCTGATTTTACAGGTATAGGCGACGATTGGTGGACAACCACCGACGATACCGAGGGTGTAATTGGTTACTTTTCAAGCCTAAAAAAACAAGACGCTAAAAAGTTTATAGAAACACAATTAAACTTACTACTCGGCGCATATAACCCAGTTTATTCTAGTGGCGAACTTGGCTTAAAAAGAATGACTAGCATTATTGCTGGATCTGCTTATGTTGAAGAATTAAACGAAACCAACATAACTGGTTACGGCGCATTAACTCATGATATGCGATCTGTCTTGAACTCATTTGAAATTAACTGGAATTGGAGCGAAACAAAAGAAGAATATACCCGCACATCATTACTAATTGACTCTAGTAGTATTTCAAAACATAACGAAAGCACTTTAAAAAAATTAAACTTTCGAGGGTTGCATGGTTCGAGGCACAGTACGGAAATAATATTCAATCAATTTAATTCATTAAGGGATAGATATTCAGGGCCACCATTAAAACTTAAAGTTAATTGCTTGCCTAGCTTAAATGTTTTGGAAGTTGGCGACATTGTACGTGTTAATCTACCAAATATTAGAGACTACAGCGGCGCACTAGCACCATTAAATAGATCGTTTGAAGTGCAAGGCGTTTCTATTAATTGGATGACCGGACAAGTTAGCTTAGACTTATTTGGGTCAAGCCAGTTAGCTGGCGCTTTAGCATTGGGCGCATCATCTAGCATATTGAATGATGCTTTTTACATTACCATTGGTACAGAATTGCAGGCTTATGTTGACGGACTAAGTTCACCTTCGGCTTTTACGGTAACAGGTGGAATAGGGCATATTACAAGCGATATAACATTAACAGGTACAACACCGGCAACCATTTATTATTACGATGGCCCATTGACTATTGATGCAGGCGTTACAGTAACAATTACTAATACTATTGATTTACGTTGTAAGGGTCACTTAACTGTAAATGGTTCAATTGATGGAGTTGGTCAAGGATTGCCAGCAGTAGCAGGTACAACAAGTTACTTTTTAGGAGTTCAGCCATCGGGCACTGCTGGTGCTTTAGGATCATCATGGGCGTGGGGTGGTCAACATATACACGACCATAGATATATCGCATCAAGTGTTAATATTGGCAACCCATTTATGCACCAATATAACTACAGTCAAGCATTGGGTACTTACGATACTTTACCATTCTTCAATATTACAAATAATACGTCGAATAATACTTTATTAAACATACCGACAGACCTTAGGGGTTCATCAGGTGGCGCAGGCGGTAACTTGACTTATCTTAGAGCCGACACAGGAAGTCAGGCGGTTGCTGCTATTGGTGGTGCTGGAGGCAATGGCGGCGCAGGTCTTATTATTATATCAAGAGGGTTAACATTAGGTGGATCTGGATCTATTGATTTATCAGGTAATGACGGCGTACAAGGTGTATTAGGCAACTATCTAACAGTAAAGCATTATTCTGGTACAGGTGGTGGCGGCGCTAGTGGTGGCTTATTAATTTTAATTGATGGAGCTTTGCAATCAATACCAGATACAAGTAAATTAACTACTAACCACGGATCTAGTTCAGCCTCAACAACTTATCGTTGGGCTAGTGCCGCCGAAGTACAACAAAATTCAGTTAACCCTTACCCTGGGAACCCTCACGACCCTTTTTATGAAGGCTATCAAGTATCTACCGACCCAGTATATAGAATACAATTCATACCGGAAGATATAACAGCCGTAGCGGATACGCCTATCCAAACTGTAATAGCGCCTACTAATTTAAGCCTAACTAGTGGTGATAATGAGTTATTTAAAACTACTGACGGTACAGTTATTTCTAGGTTAAAGGCAGCATGGGTAGGTAGTATCGATCAAAACTTAGGCGGTTACGAAGCTGAATTTAAATTAACAACCGATACTTTATGGACTCCAGCAGGGAATACAATAAACCTAGAAACAAATTACATTTATATTTGGCCTGTACAAGATGGCGCGGATTACGATGTTAGAGTTAGAGCCATTAATAATATCGGCGTTAGATCTGACTGGCTAACATTATTAAGATATACGATAATTGGTAAATTAACACCACCACCAGACGCGGATAGTTTTACTGTAAAAAGGTTAGCTGACGGTACTAGAGTCTTTGATGGTGGTATTTTAGATAGTAATAAACCTGTAGATTTTGCAGGGTATGAAATACGCGCCGCAGTTGGCAGTGGATTAGCTTGGGCAGCACTAACTCCTTTGCATGTTGGCGTTATCACACAATTACCATATGAAACTAATCAATTAGCCGCGGGTAGTTATACGGCTGGAATTAAAGTAATTGATACTACAGGAATTGAAAGCACAAATGCGGTACTAGTCGATTCAACTTTAGGCGATCCAAGAATTAGTAATGCTCTATACACCGCTGATTTTCACGCCGATGGATGGCCGGATACAAAAACCAATTGTTATGTGGATGCAGCGGTAGGCGATTTAATTGCAACAGACCAATATACATGGGCTAATTTTGCAACAGGTAGCCCGATACAAACATGGGCGGATTGGACAACATGGTCAACCAACCCAAATAGCCCTATAATGTATGAAACAGCAGCTATCGATTTAGGCGCGATTATTGATGTTACTCCATTGGTAACAAT
>VAOX01065168.1_pt1 | contig 12351 bp, 12 predicted proteins | sample 3393891 | NCBI WGS metagenome assembly VAOX01 (sample SAMN08290429, study PRJNA428436) | hydrothermal vent metagenome | isolation source: Deep-sea hydrothermal vent chimney | place: Indian Ocean: Southwest Indian Ridge | depth 2822 m m | reverse complement strand
TCCCTGTTGCCACATATCCGTTTGTCCATGGCGTGTATTATCCCCCTGTGAATAATTATGTGTATCAGTTCTTTCTGGTATATCATGTCAGGTTTTTGCTGAGTGCCATGTAGGATTATTCCTACATGGCTTTATGTCCTGATTGATTGCGCCACTTAATGCGCGTGTTCTGTGGGCCTGATGTTTCTGAAAACAGGCAAAATTTGATTAAATCAGAGCTTGTGGTAGTGTGCTGGTTGCAAAACCAGTGACGGGCAGTATATGAGTCTGCTTAATATTTGAGTATTATTTTTTTGTGGGAGCTATGACAGTGCCATTTCTTTTTTTGCAGCTTAGCCGGAACTCATAAAGACCTGCTCTACCCGAGTGGTTATGTGCTTTTGAGTAATTTCTAACCTGAACAGTGTACGTTCCTCTACCTGATAGTGTCTCGGATTCAAGATCGACCTTTTGTCCATGAGTGCCAGTTGTTGTAATGATTATTTCACCTGTGGGTTCTAATAATCTTGCTTCTATTCTAAGGTAAGCACCTACAGGAATAATGGAAAATGATAGTTTATCACCGGGATCAAGGCTAACGGTATAACTATGTACTTCCTGACTTTTGGAAAACTCTCCTTCAGAAACCATGCCGCATTTTAATTCTGCTTTTCTTCCGGAAAATTCAGCGGCAGGAGTGTTGCCTGATAAAACGCTGAAAAATATCAGTATTAATAATTTTTTTTCATTTTATTCTCTATTAATTTATCGTTATTAAGGTTTTTTGCACCTGGTGGCTACATTTAGTTCATTTACCCAGCCGTTATTGTTGTAGTCTCTGTGCTGTGGTAATGATATTTTGAACCATTTTAAATCATTATTGTAACTTTCTTCAAGAACAGTAAACTTCTGATTTTTTTTAAATCTGAATTCCCGAGATAATGAGCGTTGTTCTGGTGTCAGAAAAATACTGACAACATCCAGCCCCGGGTTTTTTGATGTCAGTTTAATTTTTGCATAGACTGCTTATAGTGTCCGTATTTACTACTGGTTCAGTATAATCAGGACGTGATTGTGTTGTTGCTACGGCGCTCTCTCTGTAATAGTTAGCCACAGTATAAATTGCGGCTAATATAGTTGCAATACCTGTTAGTAGTGATAGTTTAGAATTCATCTATCAACCTTATCAGATATAAAATCTCATCGTCAAGCCCTGAACCGAGGTAATTTATAACTTTATAATTAAGCCCTGAACAGTTTTTTACGGACTATCTGGACCCGGCTATGAAAAGATGGGGGGCAGAGGCTTTTGATGTAAAGAGGCCCGGCGCTGTTAATGGACAACAGGAATTCGATATTTAGACTTGCCTCTCTGGGGCAGGTGAGTGATAATTCGTCACACATTTGAGCGGTGGAATTTTAATGAAACAACAGCCTGAAGATCGGACATTGCTTGAACGTGTGCTTGAAATATATGATCAGAAACAGGTTGCGGAGCATCTTAACCGTCTCGGGCAGGCTAGCTGGAGCCGGGAAACCATTAATCGCTGGCTGAAGGGTAAGTCCCGCCCTAAGCTCTCTCATTCAGAATATGATCACCTGCAATCCTTATTGCCTGCTGCGCCAGACTCGGATAAACATGAATTTACCTTTATCGACCTGTTTGCGGGTATTGGCGGGATACGCAAAGGCTTTGAAGCGGCAGGTGGTAAGTGCCTGTTTACCAGCGAATGGAATAAATATGCGGTAAGAACCTATAAAGCGAACCATTACTCTGACCCCGAGTCTCATAGTTTTAACGAAGATATCAGAGAAATCACGTTGAGTAATCAATCGAATGTATCTGATAAAAAGGCTTATCAGAATATTAAAAAACAAATTCCAGACCATGATGTACTGCTTGCGGGTTTCCCCTGTCAGCCATTTTCGCTGGCGGGTGTTTCTAAGAAAAATTCCCTGGGCAGAAAGCATGGTTTTGAATGTGATACGCAGGGTACGCTGTTTTTTGATGTGGCTCGAATTATTAAAGCGAAGCAGCCAGCGGCTTTTTTGCTGGAAAATGTAAAAAATCTTCGCAGCCATGATAAGGGTAAAACCTTTAAAGTGATTACAGATACCCTGGAAGAACTGGGTTATTATGTCGCAGATGTTGATATGCAGGGTGCGGCTGATCCAAAAGTTATTGATGCGCAGAAATTTTTACCCCAGCACCGTGAACGTATTGTGCTGGCAGGCTTTAGAAAGGATCTGGGTGTGCATGAGGGGTTTACGCTCAGAAAATTGAAATTTCCAGCGACAGTGCCTGAATTCAGGGAAATACTGGGATCGGCCAGAACGCTGGATAAGAAGTATATACTGTCGGAAAAATTATGGGCATATCTTTATAATTATGCCATTAAGCACAGAGAAAAAGGCAATGGCTTTGGTTATGGCCTGATGAAAAAAAACCATAAAATCGCCAGAACGCTGTCGGCCCGTTATCATAAGGATGGCTCTGAAATTTTGATAGACAGGGGCTGGAGCGATAAAAAAGGATTTTCTGATAAGGCTAATTTAAAGAAACGTCCAAGGCGTTTAACGCCTGTGGAGTGTTCACGTCTGATGGGGTTCGACGCACCAGGTAAATCTGATTTTATTATTCCCGTTTCGGATACCCAGGCCTACAGGCAGTTTGGTAACTCTGTGGCGGTGCCGGTTTTTGCGGCGGTTGCTCAGTTAATGAAAAAAAGAATTATTAAAGCTAAAAAACAGCTTATAAAAATGAAAAATGCGGGCTAATGGTCGATATTGTAGATAAAGCAACACGTAGCCGCATGATGTCGGGCATTCGCAGTGCTAATACCCGCCCTGAAGTCCTCACCCGTCAGGCCCTGCATCGTCTCGGTTACCGCTTCAGGCTAAACACTAAAATAGACAGAATTAAACCGGATATTGTATTGCGGCGGCATAAAATAGCGCTTTTTGTACACGGTTGCTACTGGCATCAGCACAGGGGCTGTAAACTGGCTTATGCTGATCGGCAGTATTCTGAAAAATGGCAGCAGAAATTCAGTGATAACAAAGCACGGGATAAACGCGTGACAGAGCAGCTATTATCACAGGGGTGGCGAGTTGTAGTATTCTGGGAATGCGCAACCCGTAAGCACGGTATTTTTGAGGAAGAAATTAACAGGCTGCATGACTGGATTCAAAATATTGATAATGTTTTTTATGAATCGAAATACAAAGATGCCCTCGTTGGCGGAAACAGATAATGATCAGGGCTTCAGAGATTAAGGCTTCAGGAATGAATACTTCAGGGCTCAGCCTGCGCCAGCATGACTTTATTCTGTTCAGTATTATGGGTGTGCTGGCAGCCTGCGGGCTGATCTATGAATATCTGTTGTCACATTATGCCGGGCGAATTCTGGGCGCTGTAGAGCAGGTTATCTTTGCCATGATCGGGGTAATGATTGTTTCCATGGGGCTGGGGGCTTTTGCGGCGCGTGTGTTTAAATCGTATTTTAATGCCTTTGTCTGGCTGGAGCTGCTCATTGCCTTAACGGGGGCCAGTGCGGTGTTAATTCTGGGTGTAACCACGGCACTGGCGAATTTACTGCCGCAAATTCTTGCTGAAACTTTTTTACTCCCCCCCGATTTAATCCCCAGGGGCGGGATGATTAGCTGGGCACATAAAATCGCCAGCACCATGCCCTATGTGATGGGCTTTATTCTGGGCTTTTTTATTGGCATGGAAATTCCACTTATTGCGAGTATTCGTGAGTCTATCTATGGCGAGCACCTGAAAAACAATACCGGCTCGGTGTATGGCGCGGATTATATTGGTGCAGGCATTGGTGCGGCGCTCTGGGTGTGGTTAATGCTGAGCCTGCCACCCATTACAGCGGCAGTTATTACCGCCAGTGTTAATTTATTTGTGGGCCTTGTCTTTTATCTGGTTTATCGCAACCGTATAAAGGCCGGAGTAGTGGTGGTGGTGGCGCACCTGCTTGTTGGTGCGGTGGTGGCGGTTATCGCACTGAATGGTACGCGCTGGGATAATGCAATGGAGGATCTGCTGTATAAGGATAAGGTGATTTTCAGTTACAACACGGAGTATCAGCATGTAACGGTTACTGAGCGAATTATGGACCCGGGCAAACCCAAAGTGATTTCACTGTTTATTAATGGCCGCTCACAGTTCGCCAGCAATGATGAAAAAATTTACCATTCCATGCTGGTGGCCCCGGTCATGCATGCCGCTGCACGTACTCAGCAGGTGCTTATTATTGGCGGCGGAGATGGCCTTGCGCTGCGCGATGTGCTGCGCTGGAACCCTGAGTCGGTTGATCTTGTGGATATTGACCGAGCCATTGTGGCGTTTTTTACGACGCCGCATATTGAAGATGGCGAGGTGATTAACCAGCCCCTGCTTGAACTCAATAAACACGCATTCAGCGATGCGCGAGTACATACCCATTTTGGTGATGCTTTTCTTAAGGTGGATGAGCTGATTGAGGCGCAGCATCAGTATGATGTGATTATTGTTGATTTGCCCGATCCGAGCCACCCTGATCTGAACAAACTGTACTCTGCCCGGTTTTATGCGAAATTAAAAACGCTGTTGCTGGGGGATGGTGCAATGGTGGTTCAGTCTACCTCGCCATACCATGCAAAAAACACCTTTCTATCGATTGGTAAAACCGTTAAATACGCAGGTTTTATGCATGTGGAGCAATACCATCATAATGTACCCAGCTTTGGTGAGTGGGGCTGGACGATTGCGACTAAAAATGGCGTGTCAGCCAGATCCCGCATTAGTCGGCTAACAAAACTGGACATTGACGATGGATGGTCTACAACAGGTGTGATACTCTCTGCATTTGAATTCAACAGTCGCTATTTTGATGGGCTAGATGCGATAAAGGTCAATAGAATCAATAATATGGCCGCTTATAGCTATTATTTGAGTGACTGGGAAAAACAACAGGGCATTTTTATGCCCTGAGATCGAACGATATGAAATCTGTAGACAATGCTTGTTTGCAGATTAATTTTAAAATAATAACCGGAAACTCTTGACATAATATGTCCTGTGACATAATATGTCTACATGTTGAATATTGGAGGAAATATGAGCAACGTAAAACTAGAAGAACTGATGAAGGAACTTGGTCAAAATCAATTATCAGATGGCACAAATCTGTCGATTGAGATGTTTGACGGTGAAAATTCTGTAGCCCTGATTAAGGTTGAGGATATAGATGAGTTTCCCATTTACCTGACGGTAGATGAAGGTCAGATACTGTGCATTAGTTATCTGTTTGATGAAGCTCAGGTGGATCCATCAAAACGTGCCGATCTTGCGGAAGCAATGCTTAGCATGAATGTATCCATTCCATTATCGGCATTTTCTAAAATTGGCAGTCAGTACATTATGTTTGGTGCATTATCACCACACTCCAGTATTGATGAATTACTACATGAAATTGAGTTGCTGAGTGATAACGTGCTAGAAGCCGTTGACGCAGTATCAGACTATCTTAAGGAGGCTGCATAGCCATGAGCATATTTAAAAAACTTTTTACAGCAGTACGCGGCGGCGCAACCGAAGTGGGTGAAGCCATTATTGACACACAGGCAATACGCATTCTGGAGCAGGAATTGAGAGACTCTAAAACGGCTCTGAATGAGGCAAAGACCAATCTGACAGCGATTATGGCTGAGAAGATGGGTGTGGATCGCAAGGTAAAAGACCTCGGCGGTAAAATTACCGAGCATGAAGGCTATGCGATGCAGGCACTGGAAAAAGGTGATGAAGCGCTGGCAACAGATGTGGCCAATAAAATTGCCGAGTTTGAGCATGATCTGAGCATTCAACAGGGTATTCGTGATGGTTATGAAACCAAAGTATCAACGCTGAAAAAGCTGATTCGCCAGACAGAACGTAATATTCAGGCCATGGATCGTGAAATTTCAGTGGTAAAGACCACAGAAAAAGTTCAGAAAGCGAATGATCTGGCATCAGCTAAATTCTCAGGTTCGAACTCCTCTCTGCGCAGTGCAACCGACTCACTGGAGCGTATTAAAAAGCGCCAGCAACAACGTGAAGATCAGGCCTCTGCTGCGATGGAGCTTGAATCAGAAGAAAATGGTGGGGATTTGCAGGACCGCCTGAAAAATGCCGGCATTGTTGATTCTGATAGCTCTGGAATGTCTGTACTTGAACGCCTTAAAAAGCAGAAAGCAGGCAGCTAAACATGGGCTTTTTTAAAGCGGTTTTCGGTGGTGACAAATCCTCACCATCGTCTCGAAGCATAGATTCTCCCAAAGCGCTGGTTGCGGGAGATATTATGAAAATGGAATTTTCAGAGCAGTCGATTATTTCCGGACAAACCCTGAAAGTAACAGAGCAGGTGTTTTATGACATCAGTGCTGCTGAGAACTGTAAAACAGTTTCTGTTATGGAAGGCGTGGGCCGTCGAATATACATATCCTACAGTTCAGTTAACCCGGATCGGCCATTAGAAGTGGCGATTTCGGTATTGCCCGAAAGTGTATTTGAAGTGTTTAATGAAGGGGAGTTTACAGCAATTTTTGATGAACCTGATAACACCGATCATCAACTGAGCAGGGCAGAGGGTGAGCTATCGGGTGCTACGCAGGATCTGATACAGGGCTTTGTCGGTGATTCGTATTACCAGGAGCGCACCAGCGAGGCTTATCGCAGCACAAAAGACTGTAGAAAATCGGCGCTGGAAGAGTCTGACTGGAGTGGCTTTGACTATAAGTTAATGGTGACAGACGATCGCCAGCATGCGGTTCGCATAGAAGTCTATGATGGTGGGCGAACCGATGTGTACCTGATTGCCTACCTGGCACTGAATAAAGTGGAAGAGTACTGGCCAGCAAGCGATTCGTAGTGCATACACAATATCATGGTGTTCAGATAAACCTCGTTCAGGTCAGGTTTGACGGGTGCAGGCAATTCGCTAACACCTGGGGTGCGTAACTGTGTTGCAAAATAATATGGCAAAAAGCAATGGCATTAAAAAAGCAGGCACCTGAGTCCTGGAAGGGTTCGGATAAAAGTCTACGTGCAGTACAGGTGATTTTTGAGCTTGAACAGGCGCAGTCCAGAACCTTACGCATAAAAGCAATTGAAAAGGATCTAAGTCCTTCAGACTATATTCGTGACATTATTGGTTTGCCACGCAAAAAGCCGGTACGTCCCAGATTAAGCATTAGCCTGTCGGGCGAGGACTATATTATTCTGGCAAAGCGCTATAAATTAAAGCCGGATGATAAAGTGCAGATTAGAGAACGCATTAAAGAAGAACTGATCCAGGCGAATCAGACGTAGAGAGTGTCACAGGTGCCGGGTGCTGGAGGGTGGTGTGTAGACAGAGGCATGCTTTTAAGCTGAACCGTCAGTAGATAAAAATGAGCAAATAAAAATCACACTTCCGAGCAGAATTACTGCTAATATACCAGGTTCAGATTTAAAAACTTCGCAGGCATTGCTACAGGTGACCTGTATTTAAAGTTTTATAACATATTTGTGAAGTAGATCAGAGCAGTGTGTTATATCATAACTCAATTTTACAGTGCTGCTTTCAAAGGAGATAAAATGAAAACAGTCAGCCTATACAAAGTCCAGGTCATTACTGGCTTAATGGTTTTACTACTTTTGTTGCTCTCAGGCTGTGGGAACCGCTTTGAAGAAGAGTTAATAAAGGAGAAAAAACGAGCTAAAAATACCCTTTCCTATTTAAAAGATCAGATAGACAGAAAACAGCTAAGCAATGTACTGCTTATTGATAAATACGCAGATGTCATTGTGAGCAAAAAACCAACTTATCGAGACGTAGCCCTGTTGCTCAAAAAAGAAGCAACTTCAGAGGGTAAAGCTTATCAGGGGCTGGTGAAAAGGCTGGATGAAATAAATCTAAAGCCCACCAGCGAAGCCATGGCCGAGGCGAATTTAAACGAAATACAGCTAATCGCCATCGCGGCTGAGGAAACTGAATTTAATAATAGCCTTGCGGATGTTGTTAACACACTGGCGTCTTTCTCCGATGGTGAGCTGGCGGTTATTGATGTACCTGCATCAAATAGTACGGCGGCTAAAAAGTCCAATGCACTGGTGGGTAACCCCTCCTATGGCAACTGGCAAAGAGGCAGTGATGGCCGTTCATTCTGGGCATGGTACGGCATGTACTCCATGTTCAGTAATGTAATGGGTGGAAATCGCTATTACTATGACTCCTGGTCATCCCGCCCACATTACAGCTATTATAACCAGTATGGCCGAAATCGCTGGGGTTCCAGCTATGATGTGAACCGTAATTATGACCTGAGCAGAAACAGTCCGAGCAAATATAACAAGCCGAGTTCAGCAACCAGAGCGCGGTATGCAACCTCCTCAACACGTTCTTCCCGCTATGGCAGCTCATCGTCCAGATCAGCATCCGGGAGCAGCAAAAGTAGTAATAAATCATCTTCTCGTTCCAGTACCTATGGCTCTCGTTCGTCCAGCGCCTATGGTTCCAGTAGCCGAAGTTCATCATCGTCAAGCTCACGTAGCTATCGATCAGGTAAATAAGGAGATTAAATATGTTTTTAGATTTTATTAAAGTCGATATCGATTTAGCACTTTTCTACCTGCTTGATTTTGTGATTGCCGTTGCCCTGCTCAGTGGTATGCGTTTTCTGTCAGGTCTGGTGGGCAATGTATCAGCGACAGATGAGCTATCGAAGAAAGACAATCAGGCCTTTGGTGTCTCGCTTGCCGGTGGAATGCTGGCCGTCAGCATCATGCTGATGGGGGTTGTTTCCGGTGATGCCGGTTTTAGTCTGGCCAATGAAGGGATTTCAGTGGTTATGTATGGTATTACCGGCATTATACTGATGTGGCTAACACGCATGATCTTTGATCGCGTTTCGTTTCCGGGCCTCTCGATACATGAGCAGATTATGAAAGGGAATCTGGCGGCAGGGATTATTGATGCCTGTAATATGATTGCCACTGCTCTCATTATACGGGCCGCTATGATCTGGGTTGAAGGCAGCACAATGATAGCTATCCTGGCGGTTGTGATCAGTTTTGTAGCGTCTCAGGTTATTATGTCTCTTGCGACACTCTATCGGCGTAAAGTGTTTGAGAAGCGCCATAATGGTGAGCAGCTACACACAGCAATTGAAAAGAACAATATCGCACTGGCATTACGCTTTAGTGCATATCGTATTGGTACGGCAATCGCCGTGAGCGCGGCATTTTCAGCGGTTATTTATGATCCAGAAGCGATTACAACCGTATTTTCACTCTGGTTTGCCGTTGCACTGATTCTGTTTGTGCTATTAACGCTTGTGGCCATTATGATTCGACATGGCGTGCTTCACCGCATTAATATTGCAGAGGAAGTGGGCCAGCAGGGCAATATAGCGGTGGGTGCGATTGAAGGCAGTATTTATATTGTTGTGGGGCTGTTAATTGCGGGTTTAATTGGTTCGTAGATTTGCTGAGTCAGGTTATCTGGTCTGGCGTTATCTGGCCCGAGTTTATACAACAGGCCAATTGAAGGAGTTCAGGTGAAGTTAACAGCACATCAGAGGCTGATTTTATTTATTATTGCAGCATTTCTACTGGATTATCTGCCGTTTGTAAATCTGCCATTTCTGTGGAGTGAAACGTTTTTTCATGAAATAAGTCATGGTCTGGCCTCAATATTAACCGGTGGAAGGATTCATGAGATCACCCTGAATTTTGATGGCTCAGGTTTATGCACAACCAGTGGTGGTGTGCATTTTGTGGTCAGTTTTGCGGGCTATGCAGGAAGTGCGCTCTGGGGACTCCTCATATACAGAGTTGCTGATTCACTCAGTATACGCCAGGCAAGAATACTGGTGATGGTGTTTATTGGTATGTTTGTGGTGACGCTGGCTTTGTGGGCAAGAGATATGTCTAGCATTATTATTTTATTTATTTTACTGGCAATGTATATATTGCCCCTGTATTTTTCATTAAAGAAGGCAGCGAAATACTTTATTCAGCTAGTAGGGATTTTCGTATTACTGGATGCCATTCGAAGCCCACTTTATTTGCTGGATGGGCGCAGCCTGGGCGATGGTGCCACGCTGGCCGAATTAAGTTTTCTGCCTGAAATATTCTGGATAGGTAGCTGGTTTGTTATTGCCATTGCCTGCTTATATAACTTATGGTCTAGCGCGAAAAGGCGCGGTACCTGATTGTGCAGGGCAGGCCGAACGGCAGGAAAATATCGTTAACAGGATGAATGGTTTGACATAATATGTCGTAATGTAATATGCTTAACCCACGAGATAAGACAGGTCTGGGTGAGATATTAAACGAATATAAACCGATTAAGACAGGAAAAAATGGAAATGAATGCCCTCTGGGAAACATTGAGTAGTTACCCAACCAGTATATATACGGTTCTCATTGGCGTGCTTATTATATTCTGGTTATTTGCTATTATAGGTGCGCTGGATATTGATATTATATCTTTTGATAGTGATATAGACCTGGATGTGGATATTGATGCAGATATTGAAATTCCCGGCTTTGTTGGGCTTCTTCATACACTGGGTTTTACAGGCGTGCCGTTTACGATTGTGCTTACGGTACTGATCTTTCTGGGCTGGATTTTCACCTATTATATTTCTATTTATGTGCTCCCCCTAATACCAGGCACTATATTGAAGGTGCTTGCAGGAACCGCAACGCTGGCTGGAAGTTTCGTGCTGGCCGTGCCCATTACTACAAAAATTATTTCACCATTGAGAAAGCTATCGCTGGAAAGTAATGCAAAGTCCAGTAAAGATTTTCTGGGTGCGATGTGTATAGTAACCTCGCGTAAGGTTGATGAGACGCAGGGAGACGGTGAAATTAAAGCAACAGGTGCAGGTATTATTGCACGCATACGGGCTGAATCGCCCAATGATATAAAAAAAGGTGATATTGTCAGGCCGATCTCATATGATGCGGGAAAAGGTATTTACCATGTTATAAGCGATAAAGAATTCGAAAAAAATCTGGAAAATTAACAGGTAAAACTTTAAAGTTTAGAGACTGATGATTTTCAGGATCAATAAATTAAAATTAGGAGCAAGATTATGGAATTTATACTGATAGCGAGCGGATTACTGGCGATTTTTATAATCGGCATGTTTTTTCTATATGCCAATTTATATAAAAAGGTTGACCAGGGGTATGCGATGATTGTGAATACAACTCGGGCAACCCCGATTGTAACGCTTACGGGGCGGCTGGTTATCCCGGTTCTTCATCGTATGGAAATAATGAATATATCGCTTAAAAATATTGAGATCGATCGCCGTGGTAAAGATGGCCTTATCTGTAAAGATAATATCCGCGCCGACATTAAAGTGGCATTTTTTGTGCGCGTTAACAATATTGATGATGATATTCTGGCAGTTGCACAGTCGATTGGTTGTGAGCGGGCCTCAGATCAGTCAACACTGGAAGATCTGTTTAGTGCAAAGTTTTCGGAGGCGTTAAAAACAGTGGGTAAAACACTGGATTTTGTTGAATTATATCAGGAACGAGATATGTTTCGAGACAAAATTAAGGCGGAGCTTCAAAATTTAAATGGTTATATCCTGGAAGATGCAGCTATTGACTACCTTGAACAAACACCGATAGAAAGCCTGGATAAGGATAATATACTGGATGCACAGGGTATACGCAAAATTACTGAGCTAACTTCCATTGAACATATTAGTACCAATGATTTCATGCGTGAAGAGCAGATGAAAATCAAGAAAAAAGATGTTGAAACCCGTGAGACTATTCTGGAGCTTGAACGCCAGGAAAAGGATGCCGAAGCTCGACAGCAACGTGAAGTCGCGTCTGTTGTTGCACGCGAAGAAGCTGAAACGATGAAGATTCAGGAAGAAGAGCGGCTTAAATATGAAGAGGCGCGCATTGCTACAGAGGAAAAAATAGAAGTGGCAGAAGAGAATAAACAGCGTGAAGTAGAAGTTGCCGGTTTAAATCGTATGCGTGTGGTGGTAACAGAAAAGGAGCAGGTTAAACGCGCCCAGGAACTTGAAGTGGTTGAGCGTGAACGTGCCGTTGAGCTTGAAGAAATTGACAAGGAAAAAGCCCTTGAAATAGAAAAGAAAAACATTGCAGATGTAGTGCGTGAACGGGTTATTGTTGAAAAATCAGTGGCAATAGAGGAAGAAGAAACGCTCAGGGTTCGTCTGGTGGCCGATGCACAACGTGAGAAAGAAGCGGCCATTATTAAAGCGGAAGGTGAAGCACAGGAAGCGCTGGTTAAAGAGATAAAAGCGGCGGAGGCTGATGAGAAGAAAGCCAACCATAAAGCGAAGGAATATGAGCTATTA
>VAOX01017873.1_pt1 | contig 12376 bp, 9 predicted proteins | sample 3393891 | NCBI WGS metagenome assembly VAOX01 (sample SAMN08290429, study PRJNA428436) | hydrothermal vent metagenome | isolation source: Deep-sea hydrothermal vent chimney | place: Indian Ocean: Southwest Indian Ridge | depth 2822 m m | reverse complement strand
GAAGAGAACTTATGACCAGAAGCACCAACACCATCACCAGCAGTAAATAAACCGCTAACAGTTGTCATGCTACGATAGCCCCAGTTCCAGCCTTTAGGCAAATGCTCAGGAACACCAGCTTCTGTTTCTTCCATTGGCGCACCAACGTCAGTAGGACCAGAAACCCAGATTCCGCAACAACCAGAATGAGAACCCAATAAGTAAGGTTCAGTAGGCATTAATTCTGAATTTTTTAATTCAGGTTCAATGTTTTCACCAACCCAGATACCACATTGGCCAACACACATGTCTAAGAAATCTTCCCATGCTTCAGCTTCTAAATGTTTCACTTCACGAGGTGATAATGTTTCACGAAGATTAGCAAGCGCAGTCACAGTATCCATCCAGATAGGACCACGACCTTCTTTCATTTCTTTCAACATTAAATGGTTACGTAAGCACGATGCAGGAACAGCAGCTTGTCCGTATGGAGGATAATCGTCCAACATTTCTTTGTTGCGATCCATATACACTTCACCAAAAGCATTCGTTGCTTTAGCTTTGAATAATAAGAACCATGCGCCAACAGGACCATAACCATCTTTAAATCGAGTAGGAACGAAACGATTTTCCATTAATGTTAATTCTGCACCAGCTTCAGCAGCCATAGCATAAGTAGAACCCGCATTCCAAACAGGATACCAAGCACGACCTGTACCTTCACCAACAGAACGTGGACGGAAAATGTTAACACAACCACCAGCGGCTAATAAGCACGCTTTGAATTTGTAAACAATAACTTTGTTATCACGAGTAGAGAAACCAACGGCACCAGCAATACGGCTAGGATCGTTTTTATCATTAATTAACTTAACGATAAAGATACGTTCTTCAATGTTTGCCATACCTAAGGCTTTTTTAGCCGCTTCAGCAACAATCCATTTGTAAGACTCACCATTGATCATGATTTGCCATTTACCAGAACGTACAGGTTTACCGCCTTCAGCTAAAGGAGTCATACCTTTAGAACCGTCAAAACGTTCGCCATTTTCGTCCGTTTTCCAAATAGGTAGACCCCATTCTTCAAATAAATGCACTGACTCATCAACATGACGGCCAACATCGTAGGCTAAATCGTCACGAGTAATACCCATTAAGTCATTTGAGACCATACGTGCATAATCTGCTGGATCTTGTTCAGTACCAATATAAGTATTAATCGCTGATAGACCTTGAGCAACAGCACCGGAGCGATCCATAGCCGCTTTATCGACTAATTTTACGCTAATGTCTGTACCGTCTTTTTTTGCAGCTTCGATCCAGCGCATGATTTCATAACCAGCACCACAACAAGCCATTCCACCGCCAATAAGAAGGATATCAACTTCTTCTTCGACGACTTCAGGATTACCAAATTCTCCTGCCATTTTAATTTCCTCTATTATTTCTTTATAATTATTTACAGATTAGTTCACTTGGATCACCAACGCGGTAACCATTGTGTTGTACGAAGAAACCATTGTCTTCAATTTTGCTCATATCAGCTTCTGGTTTACCACCGAAAGGATCGATTGAACCTTCAGGCGTAGTACGGATTGGGAACTTAAAGCGTTTCATGTTGCCGTTACGGAATTTGATAGTCCACATAATGGAATCAGTACCACGTAATGGTTGCACCGAACCGCCTAGTGGAACAACGTCAGCATAGTGACGACATTCGATAGCTTGTTGTGGGCAAATCTTCACACAGCTATAGCATTCCCAGCACTGTTCTGGTTCTTGGTTATAAGCTTTCATCGCATGACCGGTTTCAGAACCGTCCATATCAAGCTTCATTAGATCGTGCGGGCAGATGTACATGCACGCTGTTTTGTCTTGGCCTTTACAGCCATCGCACTTATCAGTACGTACAAAAGTTGGCATTGTGTTACTCCTCTTTTTTTTTGCTAGCAATTAAAAATTATTTAACAAATTGTCATCTAAACCAGTAGCTAACTGATTCAAAAACAGTCCTTTGATTGTTTACTCCTGTGGCACAGCTCTTCTGGTTTAGTTAATTAGAATTTACTAATTAACTTAAGCTTAACAACTTGAAAGTAAATTATTCAATTTTTCATTATTATGTGCGTGGTTTCTCATTTTATAGCGGCAACCACTTGATTGAGAGCTTTCCAAGAAATTTCTCGCGTTACTCTAACTTATCTACTTTTACATGCAAAATAAAGCCAAATTTTTCTTATGATCACTAGTATTACATTGACTGGTATAAGCTAATTTTATTGTATTAAAATACTCGGATATAACTATTCAGTTTTAAATAATATTAGTAGTTAATAAAATGCTTATCTTGTTTTATTTTTTGGATATGTAAAATAGAATAAAACGTCACACAGTTTCAATTTAAAAACATGCGACGTTTTATTTGTTAAGCAATGCTTTGATAGTAATCAATTAAAATCTTAGCGACTTCAGGACGTGAAAATTCTTTTGGAGGAGCTTCACCTTTGCCTAACATTTCTCGAACCTTGGTACCTGACAATAAAACAAAATCGTCTTTGTTATGGTCTGGTGCTTCACGCATCATGACTACTTTATCTAATTTTTTAGAGTAGGCGGTATGATCGGCTTCAAAGATTTCAATTTCCATTGCACCTTTTGGCACTTCTTCAGCGAAGATTGTTTGGGCATCAAATGCTCCATAATAATCACCAACACCTGCATGGTCACGACCAATAATAAAATGCGTTGCGCCCATGTTTTGACGAAAATAAGCATGTAATACCGCTTCACGTGGACCGGCATATAACATGTCAAAACCGTAACCGGTTACCATGGCACTGTTTTTCGGGAAGTATAATTCGACCATTTTTCGAATGGCATCGTCACGCACGGGGGCAGGAATATCACCGGCTTTTAGTTTACCTAGCAGCATGTGTATTACTAGACCATCACAACCCAAACGATCCATGGCCATATGACATAATTCTTCATGGGCTAAATGCATTGGGTTACGTGTTTGAAATGCAACAACTTTATTCCAGCCGCGTTCTGAAATTTCATTTCGGATTTCAACTGCAGTACGAAATGTATCTGGAAATTCAGTTTGAAAATAACTAAAATTGAGTACTTGAATCGGACCTGAAATTGCGGTTGTTCCTTGTGAATTAAATGCACTCACGCCAGGATGTTCAGCATCATCAGTTCGGTAGACCTTGTCGGTCATGATTTTCATTTGTTCGGTACTAATTTGTTCGGTTGCCTTAATGTCCATAATGGCTAAAATGGGGTTGCCATCAACATTGGGGTCGCGTAATGCAACACGCTTTGCATCTTTAATTGAATCGGTATTGTCTAACAAACACAAAACCGGTACCGGAAAAAATGCGCCATCGCTTAAGGTCATTTTTTCAGCGGCACCCATTGCATCAGCAACATTCATAAAGCCTTTAAGTGGGTTGAAATAACCGGCACCCATCATTACGGCATTGGCCGCTGCTTGCGAACTGATTATAACGGAAGGCAGTGATTCTGCTTCTTTGCTTAATTTGTCGTGTTCGCTGTCGTCGTATATAAATAGTGGTTGTAGTTCGTTCGAACCAATTGGCTTTATCATTAACTCTATCCTCAGTCAGTTTCAAAATGTGCTATTGCTCCTCATACTATATATAGTGATATCAAGAGGAGTAGTTATCGACTTCAGTTGCTACTGTCTGTGTATACTTAGTTCTGTATGCTTAAATCTGTATACTTTGACTCAACTGAATTTATTTAAAATTGTAACCTTATAATTTTTTTTATAATGTTGGTTAAAATTTATTATTTCACGAATCTTTTGTCCTAATTTAAATTATTATTTCAAATAATGATTTATTTTATTTAGGAAAATACGTCGATCTTACCGTCGATTAAAAAAAGATTTATGAAATGCTAACTTAGCGAGTTTCCCCCCTAAAAGTAAAGTCTTTTTAGACGGTTTGACTACAGTATTATTTTAAACATGATAAATTGAATTTATTCGTAAATAATTAATAAATTCAATAAGATAGAAAATCAATATAGAATGGAGAGCCGTTTTGCATAACGGTTGCTATGGCTAACGGTTCGAATGGTAATTGTAAATTGTAGGCTGTGTTAACACCGAGCTTGTTAGCTCGGTTATGGTATTTTTTTATTGAATTTTAGTTGCCTGTCGTCTTTCTTTTAGCTGTTTCATGACTAATTGAACGGCATCAGCATAAGGTACTGAGCCCGCATGTCGAATGATTGCTTGTCCTTCTTTACTTAGCGCAAAACGCTTAAACGCAAGAATTCTTTTATCTTTTTCAAATTGACGTATAACTAAATATAATGGTCGGTATAATAAATATTTACCGCTGCGAATATTTTCATAATTGGGTTCTTTGCCTTCAAGATTTAAAATTCTAATATCACGCCGTTTCGCACTACTGATGCCGGTTGATCCTATGGCGTTAATATTATCTTCGATGGCTGTTTCAAGTGGTCCGGTTGATTTGAAAAAACGTCGCGCCTTGAATGACTCATCTAAATTGTTAAATACCAATTCTCGTAACGTAAAACCAACGCCCGATATTTTGCCGGTGCGTGCATATAAATCGATTGGAGCATTTCGACCACCGAGTTGTTTCCAGTTGTTAATTTTGCCGCGATAAACATCACGTAATTGTTTCAGGCTTATTTCTTTAACAGGGTTTGATGGGTGTACGATAACAACCAGAGCATCCCATGCGACAGGTATTTGGGCCGCACGACGTTCAATAGGGCTTAATTCCATTTGTGCACGACAAGCGCCACCAATATGGGCTTTTTTCCTAACCACATCGCGAATACCGCGAGTCGCTCCACCGCCACGCAAATTAATTTTTATACCGGTCTTTTTTTCATAGGCTGCTGCTAATTCAGTCATAAAGGCTTTTTTAGTGATGCCACATCCTGACCAATTTAATTCTTTATCCGATGCTGCAAAGACACTTGATGTCACCATGGCGCTTAATGATAAACATAGTAAAAGTGAGGGTAATTTTAGTGTTATTGCTAATTTCATAAATTTAGACCCGGTAAGTTAGTGTTCAGCATAACGCTTTGATACTGAACTGTATATCGCTTTAGCTAGGATGCTATTGGTCTAAAATTGTACAGGTTATTACCGGAATAATACAGGAAGATGCTGTCTATTGAGAAACAAAACAGTTTAAAACAACGAAAAAAAGCTGATATTAAACAATATCAGCTTTTTTTCTTAACTTTAGCTATTAATTAAGCTGCGAACTTAGCTTTGGCTTCTTGAGCTGCTTTTGCAGTTTCAGCATCATATGCTGCACCTGACCAAAGCATTTCATAGGCAATTTCTTCATTACCGTTTTCACATGTTTCTAGTACTTTTTCAAATAAAGGGCGGAAAGTGTCACTACGATGTGATGCTTCATGCTCTTCAAAGCTTGCCCAGAAAGTAACGATAATTGCTTCTTTACCTTTAAGATCAGTAGCAACGGCTTGGCCTGTGGTAGAACCTTCATTAGAAATCATGCCCATATTTAATGACACAAAACCACCAATGAAACCAGTTTCTGAATGATACGTTTTAACATTTTCGCATAGTTCTGCAACACGTTCTTGCAAATCATCAAGGCTAAATTCTGGCTTTAAAATTACTCGGTTAACGGTAACAACACCATCGTGTGGAAAATTTGGTATAAATCCTGACATAATTAACTCCTAAATAAGAATATTATAAATTACTAATATGATTATAATATAGACGCTCATTAATTAAATCAAGTCTTATATAAAATAAATTATAGGTGAAAACGATGTCTAGTAGACAAATATCGATTTATTCGATACAAATAATGTGGTAATGCATGAATTTTTTATTGTTTTTCCCATAAATCAAGAATTTTAGTGGATAGGCTCATGGGATCAAATGGTTTTGGTATAACGCCCAATGCACCGTAGGAGAGTAATTCTTCAACTTCATCTGTTTGTACTTTTGCGGTCATGAACATGACGGGGGTTTTGCTTAGGCTGGGTATTTTACGTAAAGCGATAACTGTTTCGGGTCCATCCATACCGGGCATCATGACATCGCTCAAAATCAGATCAGGAGCAAATTGTTCGGCGACATCGAGTGCAATTTGGCCAGAGTTGCACACTTCTAGAGTAAAACCGCCGACATTCTCCAATGCCAGACGAGCGACGGTTTGGATGTCCGGTTCATCTTCGATGTATAAAATTTTGTTTAGCTGGGCGGGCATTGTGTTGGCCTATTAACTTTGTTTTTTATTTAGCGGCAGTTAGCATGATATTTCCATACAATTATCAGTTATTGTAAGTATAAGAATAAGGCACCATTACCGCGTCTTAAATTTAATAGTAGTTCAGAACTGTGTGAAGCGATATCCAGTAACTCCGTTATGTTGCTTATTGGGATACGATTAACGGACACTATAATATCGCCACGGCGTAATCCCGCTGAACGTGCTGGGCTGGCAATATTAACTTCATTGAATATCACGCCTTCAATACGACGATATAAAGGTGAATTTGGCTCAATATTGCCTAATAATGCCCCCGTTAATTTGGGGTGTAAATCGTTACCAGATAATGTGGTTGCGATTGATTTTTCAATTTTGGCACTCAGCGTTATTGCCTTGCCATCACGCAAAACGGTGAGTGAGGTTGTTTTTCCAATTCGAAGTAGGCCTATAGCATTGCGCAATAAATCTGCATTTTTAACGGTTTTACCGTTTATTTCGGTAATAATGTCGCCTGGTTTTAGACCTGATTTATCTGCTGCAGATTTAGGTTCAATTGATGTGACCACGGCACCGCGTTGCATGGGAATACCAAAGGCTTGTGCAAGCTGAGGTGTTAAGTCTTGTGCCATCGCGCCAAGTCGACCACGGCGTACTTTACCGTGGCTTAATAACTGTTCTTTAATGTCCATTACCATATTAATTGGGATAGCAAAGCCAATGCCGATATTACCGCCACTTTTAGATAAAATAGCAGTATTGATACCAACCAATTCACCGCGTAAATTCACTAATGCGCCACCGGAGTTTCCTGGATTAATTGAAGCATCGGTTTGAATAAAATCTTCAAAGCCTTCTATTCCTAAGCCACTACGACCAAGGGCACTCACGATACCCGAAGTTACTGTTTGGCCAAGACCAAATGGATTACCAATTGCGACCACAAAATCGCCTACGTTCAAGTTATCTGAATTGGTAATTTTAACGGCGGTTAAATTCTTGGCTGCTACCTTTATTACGGCAATATCCGAATCGGGATCGGTGCCAACCAACGTCGCCTCAAGCTGCCGGCCATCGCGTAAAGTTACTTGAATTTTTGCTGCATTATCAATGACATGGTTGTTGGTTAAGATTAAACCCTGTTGCGCATCAATGACCACACCTGAGCCGAGACTTTGAGTTTCACGTTGTTGTGGTTGCGTCGGTGCACCAAAAAAATGCCGAAAAAAGGGGTCTTGCAGTAATGGGTTTGCACGTTGCTGTTGCACATATCCAATAGTTGCAATATTAACCACGGCTGGCGTTACGCGCTTTAACATCGGTGCTAACGTGGGCAGAGGCGTGCCTTGACTGTCGCTAAACGGTAAACCAGCAATGGCGGGTGTTGCTATTAAACTAAAAAGTAATATTAGTACTAGCGACTGTTTTTTTTTGAACATGTTTTGTACCTTATGTATTTTCTGTTTTTATTTATTGTAATTTCTTACAACTAATGACAATGACTTTAAACAATAAGTTCCCTGAGCAGAAATTTATATTTTAAGTTTCATTTTGGTTTTTAATAAATAGCATCGCTTTATTTTTTTAAACCACAACAAACACGCCTTACTTCCAAAAGTAAAACGCGTTCGATGCTCCATTTAGATTTTAAATTGTCAATATTATCCGTCTACCGTTATTCGACGTGGTTTTACTTTTTCAGTTTTAGGTATTGTTAATTCTAAAACGCCGTTATTACTTTTGGCTTTAATTTTTTCAGCATCAGCTGATTCAGGTAAACTAAAGCGTCTACTAAATTGACCGTGGTTGCGTTCTACTCTTTTATAAGCGTCTTTTTCATCAACGCTATTTGTGTGTCGTTCCCCTTTTATACTTAGCACACCGTCTTCTAACTGGATTTCGATGTCTTTTGGATCAATACCCGGAACGTCAGCACTTATAATAAATTCATTTTCCAGTTCTTTAATATCAACAGCGGGAGTCCAATTTGTTGCGCTGACATTATTGTTAGTTGTTAAAAAATTTGGATTCGACTTTCTGTCAAAGGCATTTACAATTTCATTTTGAAGTTGTTGTAACGCCGTCCAATTGTTATTCCTATGTGAATTTACTGTTTCATATCTCATTAAAGTCATTGTAGTGTTCCTCTTTTATGAATAACAATTAAAAAATAAATTTTAATTGTTATTACTATTTTAAATTTTAATTTTTCTCATTACTTCTGCTCTGTATAAAAAGTGGGGGTGCATGATTTTTTTTCAAGTCGTTTTATTTTTGAAAAAAAAATATTTTAATGATTTTTTATCAAATCGTTGATTTCAGGGATTATTCTTTTAAAAAAATAATCAAAAATCAGGTGATTATTGATGATTGGCACAATTTAAGTGAGGATAGTTAAATCAAAGACTTAGTGAGTTATGCACAGGGTTTTGGGGATGGTTTCTGTATAAATTGGGGATAAGTTGGGGGTATCTTGGGTATAACCGGGTATAAGCAGGGGACAAGTTAGCGTTGACAACCCTTTATATTGCGCCTATCCTTTCAACATAACACAATATCTTGTGTTTTTAACATTATTACCGTTTCAACCTGTGATGTGAGACATGCCAGAGACTATCGTAATATGTAGAATACATTCTGTTAATAGCACCCAAAGTTAGACGCTTAAACAAAGCGTTCTAATGTGACATAAAGTGGTAAAACGCTATTAGTTAGAATGGCTTAGCTGAATTAATAATTGCTGTTTTTAGCGCTAAAATGAATGGCTCTAATGGCATCAATACCAAGTACTAGTACTAATAAATAGGGATCAGGGAACGAAAGGGTGAGTTATTTACGCAAGAAAATACGACAACGTCGTATGCTGTGTGTCACACACCTTCTTTTTGTCCTCTGATTTTGCAACAACAATAATTTTAAATTTTTATTAAGCAATTGAATTGGTTTTATTTCTATATATAAATAATGCCAGTTTTAGCAAGACTCGGAGGAAGTAAACTATTATGAAGCGTGCTCAATTGAGTGAAGTAGCCCACACTAATGCTGCAGATGTACCCTACCAAGAAACATCACTTGATATTTGGGATAAGAAGTACCGCTTAAAAGCCAAGGATGGCACACATGTCGACACCAATATAGATGATACCTATAGTCGTGTTGCGCATGCCATTGCTAATGTGGAAACAACTGGCGACAAGCAAACATTCTGGGAAAAAGAATTTCTATGGGCTTTACGCCATGGTGCAATTCCTGCTGGCCGAATTATGTCCAACGCGGGTGCCCAGCAACACAAACCGGCCACCTCGACTATTAATTGCACGGTGTCTGGCACCATTCATGATTCAATGAATGACATCTTAAATAAAGTACACGAAGCAGGCTTAACATTAAAAGCCGGTTGCGGTATTGGTTATGAATATTCAACACTACGCCCTAAAGGTGCCTATGTTTCGGGTGCGGGTGCACACACATCGGGTCCGTTATCGTTTATGGATATTTACGATAAAATGTGTTTTACCGTATCCAGTGCCGGTGGCCGTCGTGGTGCCCAAATGGCAACGTTTGATATAGGCCATCCCGATGCTGCTGATTTTATTCGAGCCAAACGTGAAGACGGTCGACTGCGCCAATTTAATTTATCACTATTGATCACCAAAGAGTTTATGGAAGCTGTCCATAATGAAACCGACTGGTCACTCGCTTTTCCCATTACTCAAGTCGAAGTGGACAGCGATGGTGTTAATATTCACGATCCAAAAACAGTGGTATGGCGTGACTGGCCAATAACCTCTGAATACATCGTTAATGATGATGGATTAGTTGCCTGTTTCATTTATAAAGTCATGCCAGCTAAACGCATGTGGGACATGATTATGGCGTCCACTTACGATTTTGCCGAACCCGGTTTTATCCTAATTGATAAAATTAATGAAATGAACAATAACTGGTATTGCGAAAATGTACGTGCCACTAATCCATGCGGTGAGCAACCATTACCACCGTATGGTTCGTGTTTATTAGGTTCTATCAACTTAACTAAATTTGTACGCGATCCATTTACGCCTAATGCGGTCTTTGATTGGGCTGAATTTAAAAAAGTAACCGCCATCTTTACCCGCATGTTGGATAACGTGGTTGAGATAAATGGTCTGCCATTAGAAGAACAACGTTATGAAATTGAATACAAACGCCGACACGGTATGGGTTTCTTAGGTTTAGGTTCAACCCTCACCATGTTACGCAGCAAGTACGGTTCAGAAGAATCACTAGAATTTACCGAACGAGTGAGTCGCGAACTCGCTGTCACTGGTTGGGAAGTTGCTGTTGAACTTGCAAAAGAAAAAGGCCCGGCAGCAATCATGGATGAAGTGTTTGAAGTAACAACAGAAATGTTACACAAACGTCCAGAAATGAAAACCGATGGCTACAAAGCCGGCGATAAAGTTAAAGGTAAAATACTGCATGCTAAATACAGTCGCTATATGCAACAAATAGCCGACGTAGCACCGAACCTGGTGGATGAAATGGCTGAAGTAGGGGCACGCTTTACCCACCATACGTCCATTGCACCCACCGGGACCATTTCGCTGTCATTAGCGAATAACGCCAGTAATGGTATTGAGCCAAGCTTTGCGCATAATTATTCGCGAAATGTTATTCGTGAAGGTCGTAAAACCAAGGAAAAGGTCGAAGTCTTTTCATTTGAATTACTCGCCTATCGTGAAATGGTGAATGACAAGGCAATGCCATACAGTGACGATCCTGATGCGCAATTACCCGATTATTTCATCAGCGCTGATGATATAAATCCTAAAGAACACGTAGATGTACAAGCCGCGGCACAAATTTGGATAGATTCATCTATTTCTAAAACGGCCAACGTACCGACGGATTATGCGTTTGAAGATTTTAAAGACATCTATCTTTATGCCTATGAGAAAGGCTTAAAAGGCTGCACCACATTTCGATTTAATCCCGAGGCTTTCCAAGGCGTGTTGGTAAAAGAGCACGATCTTGAGAACACAATGTATAAATTTACGTTAGAGGACGGTTCTACAGTAGAAGTAAAAGGTAATGAAGAAATAGAATATGACGGTGAGATGCACTCTGCAGCAAACTTATTTGACGCACTTAAAGAGGGTTACTATGGTAAATTCTAATGTACTATCTTTTTCAGCTACTCAAAATACACGTTGTGATTTTGAGTTAATGCATAATCTACTTCGGTACGTTTATTCAGTCAAAAAGAAAGTGACCGAAAATGAACAAGCCGATGCTCAAGAATATAATGCGTTACAACAAAGTTATTATTGTCGAGCAGCACTAAAACGGCGACTAAAACAAGTGGCAATGACAGAGCACGAACAGCAAGACTAACGTAATAATAAAAATGTATTAATACTGTAACAATAATAGAAAATAATATTACAGTTTATACTACGTAATAGAAAGGAGATCACAATGTCGATCAAGATAGGCAAAAAAATTGTCGGCTACGAAGTTGTAAAAGAAGACGTAGATCAACAACAAGCTGAAGTAACACCAGCCGTAACTGAAACTACGGCTGAAATTATTCAGATGCACGAAAAGGTCGAGCGCCCGGAAGAATTACACGGCTCAACCTACAAAGTAAAAACACCCATGTCCGAGCATGCCTTGTATGTCACCATCAATGACATCATCTTAAATAAAGGCACCGAACATGAACTACGTCGCCCGTTTGAAGTGTTTATTAATTCAAAAAACATGGATCACTTTCAATGGATAGTGGCATTAACGCGTATTATCTCAGCCGTGTTCCGTAAAGGGGGCGACGTTACCTTTTTGGTTGACGAGTTACGTTCTGTGTTTGATCCAAAAGGCGGTTACTTTAAGAAAGGCGGTAAATACATGCCATCACTAGTGGCTGAAATTGGTGATGCAATTGAAAGCCATCTTAAAATGATTGGAATGATCGTTGATGATGGTTTAGACGAACATCAAAAAAAATTAATTGCAGATAAACGGGCAGAGTTTGAGCAATCTACCTTGTCAGCAAATGAACAACAGAGTGACAAGGGGAGTTTTCCTGCTGGGTCGCAATTGTGTGGTAAGTGTTCTACAAAAGCGGTGATACAAATGGATGG
>VAOX01003327.1_pt1 | contig 12386 bp, 9 predicted proteins | sample 3393891 | NCBI WGS metagenome assembly VAOX01 (sample SAMN08290429, study PRJNA428436) | hydrothermal vent metagenome | isolation source: Deep-sea hydrothermal vent chimney | place: Indian Ocean: Southwest Indian Ridge | depth 2822 m m | reverse complement strand
CTTTTAGTGTATCAAGAATGATATCAAATTCTCGATTTTTTAAATTATCACCTAATGTAGAAGGGCTAGATGAGTCTATTACCTTAGAAGAGTCAACGTTTTTATTTACCGGAGGTACATTCAACTTTTCAAACACATCCGTTTCAATCAAAATATTATCTGCGTTAATTGTATTGGCAGTGCACAGTAACAATGCTCTTTGAACTACATTTTCTAGTTCTCGAATATTGCCAGGCCAATTGTGGCTTACTATTTTTTCCTTAGCTTCACTTGTCATTTGTGGCACGGCAGTTCCCTGATTGACTGAATGTTTGTGAATTAATTTATTACAGATTGGCAATATATCGTCAGCACGTTCAGCCAAGCTAGGAATAGCCAATGGAAAGACGTTTAAACGATAAAATAAGTCTTCCCGAAATCGACCGGCCTGAACTTCGAACTTCATATTTCTATTTGACGTTGATAAAATTCTGACATCAAGTTTAATAGTTTTGGTACCACCTAAACGTTCCACTTCATGCTCTTGCAGAACCCGCAATAGTTTGGCTTGCAGTGATAAATCCATTTCAGATATTTCATCTAATAAAAATGTACCGCCTTGTGCTTGCTCAAACTTCCCTGGGCAGGCTTTATAGGCACCCGTAAAAGCTCCTTTCTCGTAACCAAATAAAGTTGCTTCCAACATATTCTCTGGTATCGCGGCACAATTAATAGCGATAAACGGCGCATCTTTTCGCTCAGAATTATTATGAATAAAACGTGCTAATACTTCTTTCCCTGTACCGCTTTCACCCGTTATCAAAATAGGTACAACACCTTGCGCAACTTTTTTCGCAGTTGTAGCGAGTTGTTTCATTACGCTGGACTCAACTATCATCTCGGTTTCAGAAAATTTGCTTGAGTCAATGTATTGGCTAACCATATTCACTAAAACTTCAGCTTCAAATGGTTTAACTAAATAATCCACTGCACCCATCTGCATCGCTTCAACGGCTTTTTGAATAGTACCATAGGCGGTCATTAACATAACTGGCAGTTGTGGATACTCTCTTTGTACTTCAGTCAATAGGGTATGGCCATCCATGCGTTTCATATGAACGTCACTCACCACTAAATCAACTACTTTTTGTTGTAATAAATTTAATGCATCTTCACCATCTTCTGCATACGTTACGTCATAACCTGCTGATTTTAGTGTATCGCATAACGCTTCACTTAAATCATTATCATCTTCAACTACCATGATAGTATTATTCGTCATAGCCACCTCGATTAAACTACTTTATTTAATTAATAACCGACTGATATAAATCTATTTTCAGTTGATCGATATTCTTTACTTACGTTAGCCGCAGTAGACTCTTGATTACGTTGTGCCTTAATAGGTAGTTCAACTATAAAGCAACTACCCTGGCCTAGTTTGGATTGAACATTGATATTACCACCATGCGCATTGGCTATCGCAGTTACAACAGCAAGACCGAGTCCAGTACCATCTGTTTTGGTGGTGTAAAAAGGCTTAAATATTTGATTTTTAACTTTCTGACTCATGCCTGGACCATTATCGATAATCGCAATAAATAACATTCCAGCTTGTTTGGTTGTTTCAATAATTATTTCACCTCCAACCCCCATCGCTTGTATTGCATTGGTAATTAAATTATTTAAGGCACTCACCAACATTTTTCGATTACCAAATAGATAGGTGTTGTGTAAATCATTACGAATCGTCAAGCTAGTTTGGCTTGCAACAAGTTGCGAATCAGCATATCGTTGTAAATCATTACATAACGAGTCAACTGAAATATCCTCTTCGCTAACCGTACCGCTTTTGGAGTACATCAACATATCATTAACTAAACTATCTAATTGCCCAAGTTTGGCAACAATTTTTTCACTGCAATTTTTTCGTTCTGATATGGATAATTTTTCACGCTTTAATGTAGAGGCATACAACAGTGCTGATGATAATGGTGTTCTAACTTGATGTGCCAGCGACGCAGCCATTTCACCCATTGCCGCGAGTCTTTGATGTTGGTTTAACCTGTCTTGCAAGGATCGCATTTCGGTGACCTCGGTTAATAACAAAATTTGACCGGGTTCTGACTCTAGAGGACAAGTAGAAATTGTAACTCGACGACCATCTACCAAGGATACTTCATGGCCGTCATCATGACGTGGCGAAAAAGCACGTTGAATTATTTCATACCAAGGTTTGTGATCAAGTGGTTTTCCTAGTAAATCAAGCGCTGCACGATTAAAATCTTGGATAAACCCATGACCATCTAATACCACAACACCACCCGGTAACACACTTAATAGGGATTCGAGGCGATTAGCAATTGTCTCTTTTGCTTTTAGTTCTTTGACGTAATCGGTTTGAGTGTCATGTAATTCAGAATTTAACTCTGCAACCCGATGCTCTAATTCACGATAAGATTCCGCAAGTTGCACTGACAGGCTATTAAAAGTACTAAAAGCCTGTTCTAAATTTTTATGTCCTTTAACGTCTTGTTGAGGCACAGGTTCCGGCATGTGTTATTACTCCATTTATTAGACACTAAATAAAAATATTTGGTGTGCTAATTAAGTAAGAGCAAATATTGTGCCTAAATAATATTATTCAACAATTCAAACACTTAGTGAGATAAAATGAATTGGTGGGAATTTAGTGTCAAATACTCGTCGCTTGTTCTGTGCGTTGTAAACCGTATTTACGCATTTTTTCAACAAGGGTAGTCCGGCGCATGTGTAATAACTTTGCGGCATGTGCAACGATACCATCAGACTCATCCAGTGCTTGCTTTATCAGGTTAAACTCCAGCTCGGCTAGATGTTCCTTTAGATCAATACCGGCTCCTGCTAACAGCGGTACATTATCAACTGAAATTGGCATTGCAGTTCGTTCGACAATTTCTATTTGTGCACTAGGATGTTCCATTTTATCATGAGCACTCCTAAATTTTTCGGGCAAGTCTCGTGTATTAACGACACCATAGGGATACATGATAACCAGGCGTTCCATCAGGTTTGACAACTCACGAACATTACCGGGCCAATGGTGTTGACACAACGCTCCGATAGCTGCCGGTGTTAATCTAGTGGAACCACGTTGTTCGTGTTCTAGGCGCGTAATTAATTCATTGATCAACAGTGGAATATCTTCAACACGTTTCTTTAGCGGTGGCATTTCAATTGGAAAAACATTTAACCGATAATACAAATCTTCTCTGAATCGACCATCGATAATTTCAATTTCTAAATCTCGGTGGGTAGCGGCAATTATTCTTATGTCCGATTTTATACTTTTATTACTACCGACACGTTCAAATGTCCTTTCTTGTATGACTCGTAATAATTTTACTTGCATCGCCAGCGGCATGTCACCAATTTCGTCTAAAAATAGCGTACCGCCATTAGCTAGTTCAAAGCGCCCTTGTCTGGCACTAATTGCACCGGTAAAGGCGCCTTTTTCATGTCCAAATAATTCACTTTCAAGTAATTCCGCTGGTATTGCACCACAATTTACAGGAACAAACGGCCCATCTTTTCGTGAAGAATAATAATGTAAGTTTCGAGCAACAACTTCTTTACCGGTACCCGATTCACCTAGTATCAGTACATTCGCTTCTGAATCGGCTACTTGTTCTATTAATTTACGTACTAATTGGATGGACCGACTATTGCCAACCAAACTTCGGAATAATTCGGGTTTACGGTTTAAACTATTTCCGTCTTGCGAATGGCTATTCACTTCAGCCAAATGCAGTGCGTGTATAACTTGTTTATATTTAAATGGTATATCAATTGTTCCAACAATCTTTGGAACTAGCTCTTTATTAACGCCGTTATTACTATTGCTCCTGTTTAATAACAATACTGGAGCACCTCCAAAATGCAGACGAATTTTGGCTATTTCGTCAATAGAGTCTTTGGTCTCTGACAGACAGCCAAAAATAATAATATCGATATCATCTTTGCACGCGGTATCATTAAATTTTGCCAATTCGCTTATTTCGATTACTGTACTGTAATCTATGAATCGTAATAATGCCGCTATTTCAGTGCGTGTGTCTTCATTTTGATCGATAACTAATATTGCTGATGTCATTCTCTAACCCTTTAACATAAATTATTATAATTATAGATACTTACATCATTATCTTAGCTGCTTTAAGCAACTTGTCAAAAAACTGTCAGATCATAGCAAGGAGGATAAGCTTCTTTTTTTGTAAAAATTTGCAGTATTAGTATGGCATTACTGTAATAGTTGTTGAATTTTTTTTAGGACGCTAAAAAATCATCAATTTCACGATTATTAATAACTTACAATATAAGGGTGATTATATCAGGCTGAAAAGCAGTTTATTTTTCCAAGTATAACAATCATAGAAATCAAGATTATAGTGATTTAATTCTAGCAACTTCATTACGGTGTATCCGGAATATGTATTTCTCAATATACGTTTGAGTTTTATGGCCAATATCATGAAAAACAATCATAGCCGTATCGGCTCGATCAGACTCGACAAACTTTCCTAATAACTGTAGTGGCTCCGGACAGTTTTGGTTAAAAAAAATATTGAGTTCAACCACTTGATTTGATGTTACTGCTTCTGTGGTTTTTATGTGTATCATATCGGCAGAGAGTGTAACATCATAATTCGGTATATTCTTAAATTTTTGATTTAATAAATTTCGGCTAAAAAGCATTAACAATAAATCAAGTTTAGATTCTAAACGTGTTATATCAGAATTTGCGGATTGATTCACAGTCGGCGGCACTGGTGTTTTTATGGTTTGTTGTGTTTCTAAAACATCGAGTAATTGAATCGTCGCTTCATTATCAAAATCCAACTGTGCCGCATTTTTAATTTTATCAATAGGATACCACTGTAGTGCTAAGTGCGTATCAATTGTTATTTTTTGATCACTCATAGTAGTGAGTGTAGCTTAAAAGCTCAGTAATATTATTCGCTATTTTAAAGGCTCTAAAGATGAAAGTTGTTGATATGCACCAACCTTGTGTACATTAGATCGAATTGTTGATAACTCTTGCAATATTTCGCTTCGAGCGCTATTACCGAGCTGCAAGCTTTCATTATCAAAATCTAAAACTTGTTGCATAAAAGTTGCTATTTTTGGCAACATTGTTGTCACTGACTGATGAGAAAATATTGTTGTCAGTAATTTTTGACGTTGTTTCTCAGTAGCTTCAAATGAACGCCATTGCGACTGATGTGCAAAATCAAGCATCTGTTGCGATAAAGTAACAACTTGTCGTGCCATGCTGTAAATTTCAATTGATTCCACTTGCTTAAGTTATTCTCTATTTTGTTTTACCATCAGCATCAGGCAATTCATCCCATGCGCTTTTAATCGATTTTAGTAACGAAGTCACCTCGTCGAGCATGTCGGGATTGTTTTCTAAATTGGCTGTCACCAAACGACGGTTAATATAATCATATAGATCATCCAAATTTTGAGCCACTTCACCTCCAACATCCAGATTTAAACTAGCGCGCAAACCATCTACAATCGAAATTGCCCAGCTGATGAGAGAACCTTTTTTTGCAGTCTCATTACGTTCCATATGACCTTTTGCAATCGCAATTTTTTCTATAACACCTTCCATTAACATTTGAATTAATCGATGTGGACTGGCTTCTTCTACACCAGCAGCTACTCCAACTCGATTGTATTGTTGTACGGCACTGTGAAATTTCGCCATATTCATATTATCACCTCAACTTTCTAATTTAAAACACATCCATCAACATTTAGAAACTACACTAATCTATTCTTGGTTCAGTTACCCTCCAAGATCAACGTCGATTAGAATTTCGTACTCCTGGTAAACCACCCAGTTGGTTCGTTAAAAACTCGCTGGTTTTTTGCATTTTACTCAATGATGAGTCTAATGCTGTAAATTGTTTCATCAATCGTTCTTCTAACTTGGCTAGTCGTCTAGCCAGTACTTCTCGTTGTTTAGTGATATCCTCAAGTCGATTTCCAACGCTTATATTCCTTGCGGAAATCACACCATCACTATCGGTAATTTTATTCAGTAACATGTCTAATTGCTCAGCCACTCCACGCGAAAAAATTATACTTTGTCTTTTACCAAGATCACCTGCTAGTACTTTTACCGCGAGTCCTTCAACATTTTTTGTCCCTGTTAATATTTGCCCTGTGCCTTTGGCTTCAACTTCGGCAATCGTTCCAGCAACATCGACGCCATTAATTCCTTCACCAGTTAATAAACCAAAATTATCACTCGCAACATCTGCAGTGACTAACGCTACTGTAGAACCACTACCGAATCTATTGGACGTTATTTCTATCATTCCGGCATTATTACTCACATTCACCGAAATTCCTGTTTCATTAATGTTACTATCGGTATTAATACGAGTTTGCAATTCTGTTGCCAATTCATCAATACTGCTATATTTTTTTTGTGTTAACTCAAGTTCATTTGTACTGACACCATCAACTTTAAAAACATAATTATTATTGTCGTTATTCACCACTATATTTGGTACTGTAATAAACTGACCTTGATAAACCGCTTTTGTAGCTAATTGTGACACTTTAATTTCATGCGTTCCGGTAGCTGTCTGGTTAGTCGCGTTCATAAAATCGATTAATGGATCTTGAGTCAATCCCGTTTTCGCAAATAGGCGAACTACTTCCGGCAAGTTAGTTTCAATTGCCGCTTCTAATTTCTCGGAGTCCAGTTTTAATTTACCATTTCTGTCTGTGTCAATTCCAATTGTTGCTAAAGAGATGAATTTTTCATTTACATTTGAAAATGTCACACTTAAATTACGCCTTAACTGCTCTATAATATTACGTATTGCAGGATCGCCAGATAACGGGCCTGCAACCTGGCTAGCCGCATCATAACCGGTTAACTCATCAACAGTATCCATCAACTCATTATACGAGGTCACAAACCCGGTAATAAATTCGGCAACCGCTTCATCGTTTAATTCTAGCCGTACATTGATACTGTTTTCTGTGAGCGAGTGCACATCAAACGTAACTCCTCGAATTACTTCTGTTATGGTATTTGAGCTTTTATTAATGACAATGCCATCAATGTTTATTCTAGAATCCTGAGCAGCCTGTGTTTCATGGACATTATTGCCAGCACCTAACGCTGCTGTCGCGTCATAGGCCAGCGTTGACAGACCGCTTAGGTCGTTATCAGTGTTGTCATCATCACTCACAGTAATACGTAAATTATTATTTTCTCCTGTTGCCAAAGACGAAAATATTAAACGTGAATTATTTCCATTATTAATAACGATGGATTTCACTCCAATATTAGCGCGATTTATAGCATCACTAATGCCTCGTAGATTATTATTTTTTGAATCGATTGACACCGTATGAACGGTTGATTCGGGGTTCAATACAAACTCATTGCCCGAGTCTTTATAACTGCCAAATTGAAATGTCAGTGCACCGCTACCTACTGCTACAGTATCGGACTCATATTGGGTTGAGGTTAGTTTATGAGATTTTGCGAGCTGCAAAACATCAACATTAAACTCAGTTGGAGTTGCTTGATTATTAGAACTTATGGATAAAAAATCCTCTTCAGTGTCGCTGTTAAACACATCAATAACACGCAACTGTTCAGCACTGCGAAGATTTTCGAGTGAAGATTTGAATTCAGTCAAGACTCCACGGAACGATGCCATCGACGTGAGCCCTTCTTGTAAAACCGCTTCCTTGCGATCAAGACGTGTCCGTACAGGATCACCTTCTGCAGCAACGAGTTGTTCGACCAAGTTTGCAACATCCAAACCTGATCCAACACCCGCAGATGAAATGGTCGCCATTTAATTACCTCAAGATTCTTATGCATTTCTGCACCTGTTAAATCACATTACCTAGTAATATCATACAATTGACTATGCAATTGTGATACCAGTTAAGCTTTCGATTCAAACAGGAACCCGGATGCGTCATCATCTAATGCATCCGCCAAATGTCGTGATAAAGCCAGAATTTCCTCACTCGGAATCTGTCGTATTACTTCATTTGTTTCAGAGTCTCGAACAGTAACAATCACACGGCCTGTTGAATCATCTACGTTAAACTGCAGATCTCTTCTCAGACTTTGGGACTGTGTTTCCAATTGATGCACCACTCTGTCAATAGTTTCTCGTGTTACTTCTATTTGTGTTTCAGAAGAAACCTTCCCAGCATTATCTTGACTCTGCAAGGTCGAAGTCGAAACTCCAATTCTGGCAGTAGAACTGCCAGAGTTGGTTTTAACCGTTTGGCTCATCGCTGTCGACACATTCACTAATGTGTGTGTAGCCATAATATTTTTACCTCATCCAGTATGATATTAGTTTTTCAACTAATGATTATCTTACTATTGGAGTAAGCTCAAAACGTTTTGTGGCTGCACATTTGCTTGCGCTAACATCGCAGTACCCGCTTGTTGCAGTATTTGTGCACGTGTTAGTTCGGCTGTTTCCATTGCGAAATCAGTATCACGAATTCGAGACCGCGCAGCCGATAAGTTTTCAGCATTGGTTGCCAAGTTAGCAATCGTTGATTCAAATCGAGATTGAATAGCACCAAACTGCGCCCGTTGCCCATTCACTGTATTTAAACCCGCATCAACAATAGCCAAAGTACGATTAGCACCTTCAACTGTTGAAATATCCATCTCAGAAATAGACATTAAGAAAGCTGCTTCAGAGGCTAATTCAATAGATTGATTTGATTGACCTGTAACACCAAATGATTTATCTGAATCAAAAGTGAGTTGACCAGTGGTCACAACTGTACTGTTAGCTCCTAAGGCTGACGCACCAACATTAACGGCTGTTAAATTATTGACATTCGCCGTTAGTGCAATATTACCACCGGTTAAATGAGTTAATGTAACCGCTGAACCATCATCATTTACTTTAGCTGTTATACCCGTTTTTGATGAAATATCATTAAATGCTGTTACTACAGCAGATAGTCCATCATTACCAGATGTTTCTCTAATAGTAAATGCAATTTCTTCTTTGATACCACCATTACCTTCTACAGTAAAAGCAAAGCCACCTGTAGTTGTAAATGACATATCAATATCAGTTTTTGCAAATGATGATATACCGGTATTGCTGGATTGTGCATTAACTAATTCAGACACTTCCTGAGCACTCATATTGGGTGTCAGATTTACTGCTGAAGAACCGAGATGACCATTAAGATTTAAAGTTTCACCGGTAATTCGACCAACTCCAGCGGTAGAGTTTCCAGCACCTTCAATTCGGTAGTTACCAAATTGTTCGGTACGGAAATTGCTAGTTGTAGCTTGAATGGTTTGGTTTGCATTGGCACCAACCTGGAAGATGGCTGCGCCAAAGGTACCGTCTAGGATTTTTTGTCCGTTAAACTCAGTGTTAACTGCAATACGTTCAAGCTCTTGTACTAGTTGTCCAACTTCAGCTTGTAGTGCTTGACGATCTGACGCTGAGTTCGTGGCATTAGCTGATTGCACAGATAATTCTCGAATACGTTGTAAGATGTTACCGCTTTCAGATAATGCGCCTTCGGCAGTTTGAGCCAGTGAGATACCATCATTAGAGTTACGAACGGCTTGATTCAAACCACGAATTTGAGCAGTGAACCGTTCGGATATAGCCAAACCAGCAGCATCGTCTTTGGCACTGTTAATACGCAGGCCAGATGACAGTCTTTCTAATGAGGTTTGTAACGCATCTTGAGATCGGTTGAGGTGACGTTGTGAATTCAACGACATGATATTGGTATTGATAATCTGAGGCATGACGCTCTCCTATCTAACACTAAGACTTGTATATCACGTTATGCATTTCGCATAGTAAAGTGTACTAGCACAAGTTTAGTGGTTTAACTTTAGCGGATATATTCGGCCAATAAGGCAAACATTTACCGCTCCCACCAACACTAGCGTCCGGTGTTTAATATCCTTTAGGGCCTATGTAAAAATTAAATTGGAATTTATAGCTAAAGTTTTATGAGAATTGGTCGTGTGGTTTCAATACGTATAGAATATAACACCTGTGAAATTTGGATATATATTAGCAACTTATAACAAAAAACTTAAAAATAATTTAAGAAGTCCAGAGGAAATAGTCGACTGGTTCCTTAAAAAAATCTACTGAACTAAAACCATATTAGTTCATAAACTAGATGTAATCAAACATCGATAAATTTTGGACTTTAGCATAAGCTTTTTGTGATGCTTCCAAACCAGTTAATCGCAAATTTAACCGCGTTACTGCTTCGGTATAATCTAAATCTTTAATTTCTGATTGTATTTCTTTTAGATGAAATAAATGATTCGAGTTTATTTCTTGTTGACTGTCTAACGCGCGTAGACGTGACCCCGTGTTTGAACGAACAGTTAATACACTGTCCAGCGCTTGATCTATCGATACTAGGCTTTGATTTAACTCATTAGATAAATTCGTTTTAGCTTCACTGCCAGAACGTGCTGTTCTTAATGTCATTTCTAAATTACGTAAGGTTGCAAATACATCTTGATTTTTGCTCGGCAAAAATAAAAAACTATCACCATCGTGAGGTACACCTTTAAAGGATGTTTTTATTCCCATGAATTCAATGAAAGCATCTTCTTTAAAGTGAACGCCTGGTGGTACTATGACATTACCATTAATGTCACTCACTTGATATTGAATCGCTCCGGGCTTCTCTGTTCCACTAAACTCTAAAACAAAATACCCAGGATTATAGTCATTATTCACTGAACCTGGATTTGCAACGGCTGTGCCTTTATTACCAGGATTAAGGGTAATACTAAAGGAACCATTACCTTTTCGAATCGAACGAAAAACTTCGGTTCCTGAGTTACCACTGGAAATTTGTCTATTTGGTCCAATTTGAAGCATGCGCTGAGCATCGTCACCATTGTATGTATAATTTCCTGATGTCGTTTCGGAAAATGGTTTAAACTTAACTTTTGAGCCTGAAAATAAAAAGTCGTGATTGCTGTCTATGGTGTTTGCAAGGCTGGTTATTTCTGCATTGAGCTGCATGATTTCTTCAGCAATTGACGCTCTAGTATTATTTGTTTGAATGGCATTATTTGCTTGCAAGGTTAATTCTCGCACACGTTGTAATGATGACACCACACTTTCTAGCACACCTTCTTGAATTTCTAATCTCGCACGTCCAGAATTAATGGAGCTTTGAAATTGTTCAAAATTATCCACCGATTGTTGTAAGTCAACTATTCTTGCTGCTGCGACTGGATCATCTGCTGCCGTAGTGATGCGATGGCCCGTAGCAACTTGCTTTTGGGTAGCACTAAGTTTGGACTGTTGATCAAGCATTGCATTAACAGCAACTTGATGAATTTGATTAGATGAAATACGCATAGACTCTAGTATTAACGCCGTAGAACCGACATTACTTCTTGAAAGGTTTTATCTGCAGCTGCAATGACTTGAGCATTCGCTTTAAACTGTGTTTGTAAACGCAATAATTTTGCAGCTTCTTCATCCATATTAACACCCGACACAGCTTCTTTTGCCTGGATAGACTGATTTAGTAGTACTTGTTGTGCTTCTGCATTAATATCCAATTCGTGAGTTCGTGTTCCAACTCGGCTAACCATTTCACCATAAGCCTGATTAAAATTGGCCCGCCCTTCTATCAAATTATTAGCACGATGCAGTTTAGCCAAGGACAATATATTCGTATTATCACCCATAGCATCATCATTAAATTCAATTATAAAACTATCACCGGCTACCAAGTCGCCTTTTAACTTGGCACTAACTGCCACCTGTTTACCATTTAAAATAGGTGTTAAAAATATATCTTCATTTGAATCATACGTTATAGGATCTGACAATATTTTAAAAGAGTCATCGTTCTCTGTCGACATTGGAGAACTATCAATTATTTGTAATTGATTATTGCCTAATATTTTAATCATGATATTCGTCGGACCAGAATTTTTGGTCACTGTATCATCAATATTAAATGCGATATGAGACGTTGCAGCCTGGCCTGATTGTGCAATTTTAACCGTACCATCTTCATTCATATCCACAGTTTTTTGTTTTACTTCACCTAGATCAGTAACTTCGATAAAATCCAGTTCTAATTCAGCATCACCCAAGTTTGATATTGCGCTCCTTGCTCGGACGGGGGATGATGCCGCTATATCAATAGTATTATTGATTAATACCTCAATATTTTTTGCTGCGAGATGGGTCGGTCTAATTAAAAAACTATCACCTGGAGCTATAATACCACCGGATTTTAAGGTTAACGAAAACCCATCAACAGTAACATCTTTAGGAAAATCGGAAAATTCTTTGAGAGTGACATTATCATTCACTCGAATCAGT
>VAOX01013356.1_pt1 | contig 12422 bp, 10 predicted proteins | sample 3393891 | NCBI WGS metagenome assembly VAOX01 (sample SAMN08290429, study PRJNA428436) | hydrothermal vent metagenome | isolation source: Deep-sea hydrothermal vent chimney | place: Indian Ocean: Southwest Indian Ridge | depth 2822 m m | reverse complement strand
TGTACCAAACGCCTGATTTTTATCATTACGTAAAGCAAACTGAACATCATTATTCTCACCGCTCCATTGGTGCTGAATATAGCCCGCAGTATTGTTGCGACTGGTTTCATTATAAACGGTTGTACTGATTACTGAATCGTTTTGATAATCAATTCCCACTGTTAACACTTGGTTTGAGCTGATATCAATATCATTTTGCCATGAATAACTGGTACGGCGCGTATCATATCTTGACTTGAAGGTAAGACCTGAGAAGCTATCTGTTTCATCACGGCTTTCAGATGCTGAAACTTTTACATTCCAATTTTCGTATGGGCGGGCTGTGTATTGTAAGCCTGTTGTTTGTTGTACATATTTACTGTTGTTATAAAAACCATCATATTGTGTCTCACCGTTAGCGCGGAGAGTATTAAGTTGTAATGATGATGTATTGCTTAGTTTATGTGTCACGTTAAATGTCACTGAATTATTGTTGTAGCCATCGTTATCTTTTTCAGTATCCTTCTTTGCATCAAAACCATTGCTTTTAAGTTGCGCGGCATTAAGCGTGTAAGTTGTATCACCGCTATTTATTGAAATACCTGCATTAATCTTGCTTGTTGCATAACTGCCATAACTCATTTCAAGGTTAGCTTGTTCTTTTTTGCTACCTTTTTTTGTGAAAATCTGAATAACACCACCAATAGCCTCTGAACCATAAAGTGAAGAACGGGGGCCTCGTACAATTTCAATGCGTTCAATTTGGCTAACAGGAATATGTTGAAAAGCAATACTGCCACTGGTTGCTGAACCAATTTTAATGCCGTCGATCATAACAAGTACATGTGATGAACTTGTACCACGCATAAACATACTGGTTGCTTTACCTAAGCCACCATTATTTGTCATATCAATACCGCTAATAGCGGTGAGTAATTCGCGTAAATCATTGGGTTGTTGCTGTGCGATTTGCTCAGCGGTGATGACCGTAACAGATGCTAATGATTCATCCGCAGTTTGTGCGGTACGTGTTGCGGTAACAATAATAGGAGACTGTTCTGCTGCAATGGCTGACAAAGTTGGAACACTTAATGCTGTGGAAACAGCAGCCATAAGAACGGTTTGGTTAAACTTCATTTTAATCCCTCGAGTAAACGCACACCCGCGCGCTTTATTTTTATAAATAACAGAGGGGAAAAGGGTTCGGAAGATAGTTCATCCGCCCGTGATCGCCCTCCGCGATACACTACGATTACATCAGGCCGGTCTCCGGGCTTTCGAGTAGCAAATAAATGCTGAGTGAATCGCCTTCCCATGTCTTTGACACAGTGGCAGGGATGATTCACTTTAACTCGACTACCGTTGCGGGGGCAGCGTCGGAATTGAATAGTTGGACTAATCGCACCGACTTCTCGTTTCACCAAAACAAATTGAAATTTGGTTTGGCACCTGAAGCAGTAAAAGTGGCGTGACTTTAACGATCTTGTGTTGAGCTGTCAAACGGGATTTTGTATTTTAAAATGGGCGTAAAGTGAATAAATAAGGTAATTCAAGTAGTTAGCGGTATATCTTAATTTAACGATAAAGGTACCGGAGTCACTTTAAGTTAACAGATCATGTTTGCGGTATGCAGATGAAAATATGTTTGTGTTCCAAGTGACTCAGCTACCATAAGATACCACAAGGTTAATAGGATATTTTAACCTGCAATAAACCAACGTTGTTTATTATGTTGTATTTCCTGAAGAGGGTATTGGTATAACGCGCTTAAATTTTCTTCGGTTAAAACCTTATCACAAGTACCTTGTTGTGTTCTGCCATCCCCATACATTAATAAAGCGTGATCACAATAACGTGTCGCGAGATTAACATCATGTAAAACGAAAACATTTACTATGTTGGTATTATTTGTAGTTAAAAATTTCATTACATCGTGTTGATGATGAATATCTAAGTGATTAACTGGTTCATCAAGCAACCGTATAGATGTTTGTTGCGTGAGTAATGTAGCTAGAGCAACACGCTGCCGCTCTCCTCCAGATAGGGTGAGTATAGATCGCTCTGAAAAATTGGTTAAGCCAACACGGGTTAATGCATTCAGTGCTATTTGATGATCATTGTCAGATTCCCATTGCCAGTTTTTAAGATGAGGGTGACGCCCAATTAAAACACTTTCTAAAACCGTTCCCGGAAAATGATCTTCTTGATGTTGTAAAAGTAAACTAAGTTGTTGTGCGATTTCTTTACGTGATAATTGATGGAGTAAATTTTTATTTAAGCTTATCTCCCCAGATATAGGTAAAAGTAAACCTGCCAATGTGTGTAATAATGTTGTTTTACCACATCCATTCATACCTAAAATCGCCCAGTTCTCCCCGCTATTGATTGAGAGGGTTAAATTTTCGCACACTAACGTAGTTGATATTTTAACCTGCAAATTAGAGCAACTGAGTTGACTCATTGTTTAGCATCTCTCTGTAATAAATATAAAAATAACGGGATACCAATAAGTGCGGTAATAATTCCAACGGGTAATTGTTGAGGGGCAATGACGGTTCTTGCTGCGGTGTCTGCAACTAATACTAAAATACCGCCACCTAATGTCGCAGCGGGTAATAAAAACCGGTGATCGGTTATACCTGTTAAACGAATTAAATGCGGTACAATAAAACCGACAAAACCAATGCTACCTGCTTGAACGACTGCTGCGGCAGTGAGTAACGAAGCTAATAAATAAATTTTAATATGTAACTGTTTAAGATTTACGCCTAATGTTGTCGCAAGTTTATCACCACGAATTAAAATGTTGAGCTGTGAGGATAATAATAAACTTAAAATTAAGCCGATAATTAAAGCAACAAAAGAAAAGCTAACGGAATAACTGTAGCTTAAATCTCCCATTAGCCAAAATAACATACCATGCAAGTTATTTGCAGGTGATATAGCTAAAATCAAACTGATGGCAGCTCCCCAACCAGCCGCTATGACAACGCCAGTTAATAATAAGCGCGTGGGTGTCCAACTGCCTTTTTGGTGCGCGATAACAAAAACTAAGAACATGGCAATTAACGCACCTAAAAAAGCCAAGCCGGTTAAGCCAAAACTACTGGTCAGCCCGAGTAACATTCCAATCAACACAGCTGTTGCTGCACCACCCGATACACCTAATATATAAGGATCTGCCAATGGGTTACGAACAAGTACCTGCATTAATGCACCTGCTTGTGCCAATAATGCACCTGTTGCGAAGGCCGCAAGAGAACGCGGTAAGCGCAATTCAGTAATAATTAATGATGAGTTGTGTGTGTCGGGGCTAATGAGTGCCAACCAGACATCTTTAAATGAGATAGAAACACTGCCGATAAATAACGCGCTTATCATCAGAGCGGTACTTATTACAGATAAAAGTAGGATAAATGAAAAAGGGCGCATGTAAAAATTCGTTAATAAATGATAAGTATGAATTAAAGCACCAATGATATTGTAATACAAAGCATGAAATGCATATTTCATAAGTAAATTAAACCTAAAATGTCTAAAGGGTATTCCCCAGTAGTCGATATAATGGGGTATGGGTGATGTTTCGGTATCTGATTTATTAGAGAATTTACGTGAAGGCTTTCTTGATGACATGCCTGCACGTATTGATTTAATTGAAAATGAAGTAATGGCGTCAAAAGATGCGGATACTTTTGATGAATTATTTCGTCTTGTGCACAGCTTAAAAGGCACAGCGGGGAGCTATGATTATCATGTAATAACGAAAATAGCGCATGACATGGAAGATGTTATGTTAGAGCTGATGCAACAAAAATGCTTTAATGAGCCTTCGAGCCTAGAAATATTACTTAAATTTATTGATATTTTACGGGATACCACAGCAGCTTTACGTGAAACAAAGCTTGCACCGCAAGATATTGAAGAACGTTTAACGACCTTACGTACTCAGATCTTTAAAGCGGGTCTGAATGTATTGGTGGTAGAGCCCTCGAAGTTGTATGCCAGTTTGATTGAATATTCCTTGCAAGGTATGCCTGTTAATTTTACTTTTGTTAGTGATGGTTTGCAGGCATTAGATTATTTATTGCATAACAAATATGATCTTCTCATTTCATCTTTAGAATGTGCTCGTTTGAATGGAGATGCTCTTGTTGCTGCATTGCGCCTAGTACATAACTTTAATCGAGGAATAAATGTATTTCTTATTACCTCTCAGGCGCAAGATAAAATACCTAATCAAAGTGATTTTGACGAGATTTTGGACAGAAAAGCGGTTAAAGAAGGTGGTTTGAAGGAGCTTGTTGCGACATTAGTTGGTTAGTGTTTACTATCCAAACTAGTGAGCTAGCATATTAGGCCTATCTCATTATATTTAGTAAATACAGTGGCTTATCGTTCTTTATTTAACTACAACATTAACTTTTTATTAAAAATAGTCTAAAATGTGGAACACTGCGCAAAAATAAGCTTATTTTTGGGTAAACGCAGTCGATATTATCTAAACTGTAATGGCATGTAAGTTGTTGGCAGTTTTAGCTTTGGGTATTGTTGTTATGCAGAAAATTCTGGTGATAAATTCGAAAGGCGGTTGTGGTAAAACCACAATAGCGACTAATCTCGCCAGTTATTTTGCCATGCAAAACTTACAAACAGCTTTGTTAGACTTTGATCCTCAAGGTTCGAGTATTCGTTGGTTAAATCAACGCCCCAAGTCTGGCCCTTCCATTTATGGTGTGCATGTTGCGAGCCGAAAAAATAATACGGGTGTGACGCGTGCTTTTCAAATGCGGGTTCCTCCTGAAACGGAACGCATGATTATTGATGCACCAGCAGGAGTGACCGGTCACGAGTTGAAAGATCTTATTGGCCTTGTAGACACAATTATTGTGCCTGTTTTACCTTCATCCATAGATATTCATGCCGTTACTCGCTTTATTGAAGAGCTTTTGGTTGTTGGAAAAGTGCGTCAAATAGGCATGAGTGTGGCGGTGGTGGCAAACCGAGCGAAGAAAAACACACTCACTTATAAGTCTCTTGAACGCTTTTTGAAAACATTAAAACTTCCTTTTATTACCACATTACGTGACACGCAAAATTATGTGCACGCAGCAGAGCGTGGCATTGGTATTCATGAAATGTGGGACAAGCGCACGGAGAGCGATAAAGCACAATGGCGTCCTTTAACACGTTGGCTTGAAGACGTTAATCCGATTAAAACAAAACGCAAAATCGCACACTAATTATCTGTTGTAATTCTTCCCGCTCATTATTCACTGTAGCGTCATTTATTTGTAGGACAAAGACTACATTTAATGGCTAATTTGGCGTACTAATTCGTTAAAGTTTCCTTTTTATAGGACGATAAATAAAGTATGTCTTAGAACATTCATGCAGCGTGTTGCATTCAATAAATTGAGAAAGTGAAATATTTGAAATTTGATTTATGAAAAATAATAATAATAATCATACTAACTTTAGGTTGCCTCCTTTGATCTTTTTACCATTATTACTTGCTCTATTGGTGGTGTTGTCGAGTATTCTATGGATATCTACCGTCTGGGTTAAAGGCGCAATTGTTGTCAGTGTATTTATTGTTTTAGGGTTCATATTTGAATCACAACACAGAAAAAAAAGTCAGAAAAATACTTCAAACATTGAAGATATTGAGAAAGTGCAACCTGCTACATCAGATGAGATGTTGCAAAATATGTCCGAGGTCATAACTCAAGTTATTGATATTTCTAATCGTCAAATTGAAAACTCCCGTATTCAAACCGAAGAAGCCATTACTCACATGTCGTCTCGTTTTACGTCACTCGTTAGTCGTTTAAATTCAGCGTTAGATGCAGCAACATTGTCAAACGCTGCTGTACCTGCAACAGACGGTAGCGCATCAACATTGTTAGATAATGTTTTTTCTAATAGTCGCGAACAATTGTCTAGTGTGATTAGTAGTCTTGCAGAAGCTTTGGTGAATAGGAAATCCTCTTTTGAACAATTAAAGTTGCTTGCAGATGATACGGCTATATTAAAAAGCATGGCAGAAGGTGTGGAAAAAATTGCCTCACAAACTAATTTACTGGCACTTAATGCTGCAATAGAAGCAGCAAGAGCCGGTGAGGTAGGGCGGGGCTTTGCTGTTGTTGCAGATGAGGTGCGTTCATTGTCGATACAATCTGGCGAAACAGGGCGACAAATTACCGAAACGATCAACCACTTTACCTCTTCGGTTGAAAATACCATGGAACAAGCAACTAAAGGAATGGAAAAAGATTTAGTTTTAGAAGAGAGCGGATCAACCACCATTAAAACAGTATTAGAAAGTTTGGAGTGGATGACAAAGGGAATGTCTGAATCATCAGAAATTCTTAAAAGAGAAAGCATGGAAATTATACAAGAAGTGAACCAAATTATTATTTCTCTACAATTTCAAGATCGTACTAGCCAAATATTAATACACGTTGAAGAAGGCTTAAATGAGTTACCCAAGGTCATTAATGAACAAATGCATCGAATGGCTAACGGTGAGATTGCAAGCTTAGATCTTGATGAAATATTAAATACACTTAAACTTAATTATACTACAGCCGAAGAGGTCTCTTTGCATGAAGGCGGAGCTAATCAGTCTAAAGTAGAAAATGATATTGAGTTATTTTAATCTTTTAAACTCATAATTTCCCAACCTTTCATTTCTGCGTGTGAGCGTAAGGTATCATCTGGATCGACAGCAATGGGTTTGGTAACCATTTCTAATAAAGGCAGGTCATTGTGTGAATCACTATAAAAGCAACTTTCAGCAAGATTGCTGCCTGTTTTAGTTAGCCACACTTTCAGCCTTTCTACTTTTCCTTCTCTAAAACAGGGAATACCAAATACTTTTCCTGTGTATTTACCATCAAGTATTTCAGGTTCTGTGGCTAAAATATGTTGAATATTGAGTTCTTCTGCAATAGGGGCGGTGATAAAAAGGTTCGTCGCAGTAATAATAAGTAGCGTATCGTTCTGGTCGACATGTTTCTGAATCAAATCCCGACTTTTTTTTGTAATCACAGGGCGAATACATTCTGCCATAAATTGATGATGAAGTTGAGTGAGCTCCGAGGTTTCAATATCATGTAGCGGAGCAAGGCTAAACTCGAGAAACTCAAAAATATCTAATGTTCCCGCGACGTATTCATCATAAAAACGTTGGTTTTCTCTTTCATAAAAAGCTGCATCTACCCGACCTTGCTGTGCAAGAAACTGCCCCCACAAATAGTCGCTATCGCCATCTAATAAAGTATTATCTAAGTCAAAAATTGCGAGAGTCATGTCATGAGCCTTTTAGAGTGATTTGAGCTAATTTTAACGTAAAAAAGATAAATAGGCATGCAAGTAGTTATTAAATCATCTAAATTGTTGATATTTATAGAAAAAATGCTGATTTTAATAGATTTGCTGATAAGTGGTGAACATGAAACAATCTAAAGGAATAAATGAAGAGAATATTTTAAGTGATTGATACAGAAGGCTACAGAGCAAATGTTGGCATCATAATGGTGAATGTCGATGGCAGCTTATTTTGGGCAAAACGAATAGGTGAGAATGCTTGGCAATTTCCTCAAGGGGGGATTCACCAATCAGAGTCGGCAGAACAAGCTGTGTTTCGTGAATTACATGAAGAGGTAGGCGTAACAAAAGATGCGGTTGAAGTGATTGGTTGCACGCAAGATTGGTTACGCTATCAAATTCCTGATCACCTTATTCGTCGTCATCAAATCCCTTGCTGTATTGGGCAAAAACAGCGCTGGTTTTTATTGCGCTTTATTGGCGATGAATCAGACGTTTGTCTTGATACGAGTGATAAGCCAGAATTTGATCAATGGCGTTGGATTGATCAAATTGAACCTGCTCGCTCAGTAATTTCATTTAAACGTAAAGTATATGCGGAAGCACTAAAAGAATTATTGCCATTGATTAACTGAGTAACCAAAAATTTATGCTTGATATATTACGACGTCTTATTCAGGAAGTGAATCTTGCCAATAATCTTGAGCAAGCGTTAAACATTATTGTTAAGCGAGTTAAGCATGTCATTAAGGTAGATGTTTGTTCGGTATTTTTAATCAATGATGATGACAAAGAATATGTTTTGATGGCAACCGACGGATTGAATCCGAACGCTGTTGGAAAAGTCAGAATGAGTGAAGGCGTTGGTTTAGTTAGTTTAGTCGGTAAACGTGCTGAAGCAATCAATATTGCAGATGCAATTAAAAACCCTCGTTATCAACATTTTCCAGAAGTGAGTGAAGAATCTTTTCATGGCTTTCTTGGCGTTCCTATAATCCAACATCGTAAAGTTCTTGGTGTTTTAGTTGTTCAGAGCCGAGCTATTCAAAAATTTAGTGAAGATGATGAAACATTTTTAATTACTGTTGCAGCACAGCTTGCTGCTGCTATCGTGCATGCAGAAGCCAGTGGCGGAATTAGTGGTTTAAAACAACGTAAAGAAAAAAAGAAAAATGAAATAAAACCTATCAACGGTTTACCCGGTGCTCCAGGTGTTGCAATGGGTACAGCAGTTGTTATGTATCCACCGGCAGATATTGATGCCATTCCTGATCGACATATAACAAAAATAAAAAAAGAAATTAAACGTTTTGACCTTGCGGTAGATGCCGTCGCGAAAGACATTACAGAATTATCTGAGCGTTTAAAAGATGTTTTACCAGAAGAAGACCGAGCACTGTTTGATGTTTATTTGTTAATGTTAAACAGTCAGGCGATATCTGGCATTACCCGAGAAAGAATTAAAGAAGGTAACTGGGCACCGGGTGCGTTACGCCAAACTATTCAAGAGCATGAAAAAGTATTTTTAGAAATGGAAGACAGCTATCTGCGTGAGCGTGCAGATGATGTTCGAGACCTTGGTCGTCGCATACTTATGCACCTACAAAACGAGTCTCAAGATAAAATTAATTTCCCAGAAAATACTGTTTTAATTGGCGAAGATATTTCTGCCTCAATGTTAGCCGAAGTGCCAAGTGATAAATTGATCGGTGTTATTTCTGTTCGAGGTTCACGTACTTCGCATGTTGCGATATTAGCGCGCGCTATGAGTATCTCAGCGGTTATGGGAGCAACAGATTTACCTGTTGGAAGAGTTGATGGTTTAACGATTATAGCAGATGGTTATAGCGGGCGTGTTTTTGTATCTCCAAGTAAAAAAATCATTGCTGAGTTTCAGAATTTAATTGATGAAGAGGCTGCTTTATCAGATGATCTTATGGAGCTACGAGATCTTCCGGCAAAAACAGAAGATGGAATAGAAATATCCTTATTAGTTAATTCTGGTTTGTTATCTGATATCACACCCAGCTTACAAAGTGGTGCAGAAGGTATTGGTCTTTATCGTACTGAGTTTCCTTTTATGGAGCGTCAAACTTTTCCTAGTGAAGAAGAACAGCGAAGTATTTACCGGCAAGTATTAGAAAGTTTTCATCCTCGCCCTGTTACGTTAAGAACCTTAGATGTTGGCGGAGATAAAGCATTGCCTTATTTTCCTATTGAAGAAGATAATCCTTTTTTAGGCTGGCGAGGTATACGCATTACTTTAGATCATCCTGAAATATTTCTTGTGCAAGTTCGAGCAATGATTCGTGCAAGTATTGATTTAGATAATTTAAAAATATTATTACCAATGATCAGTGACATTGGAGAACTTAATGAAGCACTTGGATTGATTCACCAAGTATACGGTGAGCTACTCGAAGAAGGTGAAAAAGTAGTTATGCCTGAAATAGGTGTGATGATTGAAGTCCCCTCAGCCGTGTACCAAGCCGGCAATTTAGCTCGCCGTGTTGACTTTCTTTCTATTGGAACAAATGATTTAACTCAATATTTACTTGCAGTAGACAGAAATAATCCTCGTGTCGCATCTCTTTATGATGCACTTCATCCGGCAGTTATACGTGCAATATTACAAGTAGTAGAAAGTGCTCGGGTTCATAATAAACCTGTGAGTGTTTGTGGTGAAATGGCCGGTGATCCAGTTGCGGCTTTATTATTACTTGCTATGGACATTGATAGTTTAAGCATGAGCGTATCAAGCTTACCTCGTGTTAAATGGGTTATTAGGAATACTACCCGTGAACGAGCACGACAAATATTAAGTGAAGTACTTTTACTTGAAGAAGCGAGTAGTATTCGAAAATATTTGAATCAAACGTTTGAAGATGCCGGAATGGGTGGCTTAGTTAGAGCCGGTAATTAACATGAGGTTAAACTAACCAGTAGCGGGGTCACTTTTATATTACGCTATGCGTATGTTTTAGCGCCAAATATTTAATAAGTGTGATTTTAAACGTGACTCTGGTATTTATAGTTATTCGAATAAGGCTAACAGCTCTCCCGCAGTTCCACGTTTTTTTCCATTACAACTAATAAAACGCTGTACATGAAATTTTTTTATTGTATTTGCTTTGTCATACGCTTTACGGGTAAAGCCTGTATTGTGATTTGATATTAAAATAGGGATGCCTTTATTCGCTACTTCGCTAGCAATATCGGCAAGTTGTTGTTGTTTTTCCATATTAAATCCACCCGCACTGTAACTCGTAAAATTAGCCGAAGAAGAAAGGGGGACATAAGGTGGATCACAATATATGACATCACCTTTTTCTGCTAATTGAATCACTTCTTCAAAACTTGATAAGACAAAGTGTGCTTTTTGTGCCTTTTGATGAAAAATGAGCATTTCTTTCTCAGGAAAATAAGGTGACTTATAACGACCGAAAGGAACATTGTAGCCACCTTTAAGATTGTAGCGGCATAAACCGTTATAACCGTGTCGGTTTAAATAAACAAATAAAATAGCTCGCTTATACGTATCTTTTGTATTATTAAATTTTTTACGTAATGTGTAATATTGTTCTTCGTTATTAAAGCGTGGTGTAAAATAATAGCGACATTTTTTTATGAAAGCCGCGCCATCTTGTTTTAATAAATTAAAAAGATGAATAAGATCTGGGTTATTGTCGTTAATAATATACTGATCATAATCTGTATTAAGAAATACCGCTGCAGAGCCTGCGAAAGGTTCGATAAGCCGTTTCCCTTTGGGTAGGCTTTTTTTAATACGATCGATAATTCGGTACTTATTTCCTGCCCATTTTAGAAATGGGCGAGTGTAGAGCGTGTCTTTTTCTTTTACTACCATAGCTCAATGTCTAAATTGTTTTAGCAAACATTTTAGATTGACGTTGGTAGTTGTACAGTGATTTCCGTTTAATAGGAAGTTTCTTAATCTCCGCTGCACTAAAACCACGTTCACGAAACCAATGTGCGGTTCGAGTGGTCAAAACAAAGAGCTGTTTAATGCCGAGTTGTTTTGATTGTTGTTCAATATATTTGAGTAATTGATTACCACGATTTTCATTTTGGTAATCAGTATGGACAGCAAGACAAGCGAGTTCAGCAACATTATCTTGTAAGTAAGGATAAAGTGCTGCACAGGCGATAATCATACCGTCACGTTCGACCACGGTAAAATTTTCAATTTCCATTTCAAGTTTTTCACGTGAGCGCTTTACTAAAATATCTTCATCTTCTAATGGACCAATAAGTTCGATTAAACCAGCAAGGTCTTCAATTGTTGCAGATCGCACATCCTCAAAATTTTCTGATGTAATTAAAGTACCACAACCATCTCGAGTGAAAAATTCAAGTAGTAATGCACCTTCAATATGACGGTTTAAAATATGCGTACGTTCTATCTCATTTTGACAAACCTTTATTGCACTTCTTAAACAAGATTGAATGGCAATAGAGAGTTTGTCATTGTCCTTTAAAATGTTTTTCGCATCATTGAGAGTAAGCTCACGAATGAGTGATTTTCTTTTATTGGTTACCCCTTTCGCGTCAACCAAATAAATTAATTTATTGGCTTTTAATTCTATTGCTGCCGTAGTAGCAATATCTTCAACACTGAGATTAAATATTTCTCCTGTTGATGAATAACCAATAGGAGAAAGTAAAACAATAGAGCTGTTTTCTAATGCTTGGTTAATGGCAACATGATCAATTCTTCTTACTTCACCTGTGTGCTTATAATCCACTCCCTCACGGACACCATAAGGTTGTGCGGTAACAAAATTTCCAGAAACAACACGAATACGAGAGTGGATAGTAGGGTTGTTAGTTAGCCCAATGGATAGCAGCGCTTCTATATCTGCACGCACACTGCTACTTGCTTCTTTTACGCAAACAAGTGCATTGTCATCGGTGATACGTAAATTATTGTTGTATTCACTATTAAGTTTACGTTCTTTTAAACGCGACTCTATTTGAGGACGTGCCCCATGCACGAGAACCAGTTTAATGCCGAGGCTGTTTAATAATGCAATATCATGAACTAAGGGAGCAAACTGCTCATCTGTTAGCATTTCACCACCAAAGGCGATAAC
>VAOX01016536.1_pt1 | contig 12435 bp, 8 predicted proteins | sample 3393891 | NCBI WGS metagenome assembly VAOX01 (sample SAMN08290429, study PRJNA428436) | hydrothermal vent metagenome | isolation source: Deep-sea hydrothermal vent chimney | place: Indian Ocean: Southwest Indian Ridge | depth 2822 m m | reverse complement strand
GTCTTTTAATCGGGATGAGTGCTTGTGCTGCACCCTCTCATTTACAGCGTGTTGCCTATCAAGAGGATGACCTCCTTATTGTTTTGGATCAGCAAGCACTTTCAAATGTTCCAGGTTTTGAAGGGCCTTACGCACATCCGGCGAACATTCCAAGTCCTGAGATGAAGAACATTCTTGAATCCCTCAAAGTTGGCCCACAGACAGGCATGCTGATGTCCCTTTTTTCAAAAGATGAATTAAGTCCACTCTTTGACGCAGAGACTGCCGATAGATTGTCCGAGCAATTTTCTCAGGCTTTGGCCAATGCCACGCCCCTTGAAAAGATTAATTTCTATCAAATGAAAACACGTGATGCGACCCATGTTGCAGTGACCTCTGGCTTTATCCTGGTCAAAACAGGGAAGCTTCATCTTAAAGTCAATCAATACAAGATGCCCCTTCGCAAAGGTCGCCATCCTTCAAGGGCCGGCCTTGGTTTAAAGCAGTCAGAAAAAGGACGTTATGCTTTTGAGTTGCTTGAAGGCAAACAGATGGCTTACCGCAGCTATAAAAACGTCTTGGGGCTTCCCGGTTCTGATTCCCATTGGCTTGTTATCGACTATACAGACTTTCCAGATCCGGCCTTGCAAACCCCTGGCACTGCATCTTCTCAGAATGGCGCAATGACACTTGAAAAACGCCTGCGCACTTTGAAACATCTTCGGGATGAAGGTTTAATTACAGAAGAAGAGTATTCAGAGAAAAAACAATCCTTGTTAAAGGATTTTTAGCATGGCCTATTCGGTCAAGCCAGGGATTTACCGTCACTACAAAGGACACAATTACGAAGTCTTAGGTGTCGCTGTGCATACAGAAACGGAAGAGCCACACGTTGTTTACCGTGCACTCTATGGCGACTACACACTCTGTATCCGCCCCTTAAACATGTTTGTCGAAGAGATCAAAAAAGCGGATTACACAGGTCCTCGCTTCAAGCAGGTAAAGGTTTTTTAAGCGCTGAATCAATAAAAACTCCCACGCTATTTTGTTAGGAGACAGACAAAAATGTCGTATCAATATTTGTCGACCCACAGATCTCTTATGAAGGATAAAACGCTTTAAGCGCTTATAAAATAAGGGGATTTTATGGCAGACACTCTTTTTCTGAAACCAGGCACGGACATTGCTATATCGGCAAGTAATCAAAAAACACAGCGTCGTGTTTTTCCTGGCGAATTGGCTTGGTTGTTTGTTTGAGGGCCGACTTGCTTTTTTATCCCAAAGTTCAGGGTAAAGACTGATGCTGTTTGGACGTACACACAAAAATGAAATTCATTTGCCGGTTAAACCAGTAGACAAGTGGGTTTATACCACCTGCGGTTATTGTTCTACGGGTTGCTCGCTTGAGGTGGGTGTGAACGCCGCAGGCAAGGCCGTGACTGCACGGGGTGTTGCGGATGCGGATGTGAATCGTGGCAAGCTCTGTCTAAAAGGGATTTATGAGTATGAAGTTTTTGAGTCTCAAAACCGCGGCACTGTCCCGCTCATTAGGAAAAACCATCATAATGCTTTTGAAGAAAAATCCTGGGATGAGGCTTTAGACCAAACAGCAGCAGACATCAGTCGCATTCAAGCCGTTTATGGTCGTGACAGTTTTGCCATTGTTTCGACTGGCCAAATCTACACCGAAGAATTTTACACATTAGGCAAACTCGTACGGGGTGTCATTCGCACCAATAATTATGACGGCAATACCACGCTCTGCATGGCCTCTGCCGTTTCCGGCTACAAACGCTCTTTTGGCAGTGACGGCCCCCCCGGCTGTTACGACGACTTTGAACACACCCACTGTCTTTTTGCCATTGGCTCCAACCTGCCGGAGCAACACCCCATTATCTATTACCGTCTGCAAGAAGCACGGACACGTCGCCCTTTTCCGATGATTGTGGTTGATCCACGTGTCACCATGCTGGCCCAGATGGCGGACATCCACTTACCCATCACACCCGGAACCGATTTGGTGCTTTTGAATGCCATGGCCCATGTCATTCTCAAAGAAGGTTTGCAGGATGAAGACTATATTCGTTTACACACCAACGGCTTTGAGGACTTTAAAAAGCTTGTGGACGAATACAGCCCGGAAAAAGCCGAGCCTGTTTGCGGCATTGCGGCGGAGATGATTCGTAAAGTCGCACGCATCTATGCCGAGGCCAATGCGGCCATGACGATTTGGACAATGGGCATCAATCAATCCACACATGGCTCTGACGGTGTGGTGGCCATCAATAACTTAAACTTAATTACGGGCAATATCGGGAAACCAGGCGGAACCGCCCTTTCGATTACGGGGCAATGTAATGCCATGGGGACCCGTGAATTTTCGTCCTGTTCTGGCTTACCCGCTTATCGTACTCTGGAAAATGAGGCTGATCGGGCCTTTGCCGCAGATTTTTGGGGGGTCGATCCCCGTCATTTTCCCGATAAACGGGGTCTAACTGAAACCGATATCTTTCCGGCAATTGAACGGGGTGAAATCAAGGGCCTCTGGCTCATTGGCACCAACCCCATGACCTCTATGCCCAATACGCCACAAATCCGTAAGATACTGGATCAACTCGAATGTCTTGTCGTTCAGGATGCCTACGTCGATGTAGAAACGGTTCAATCCGCAACAATTTATCTTCCTGCCGCACTTTGGGGAGAAAAAACGGGGGTCTTCACCAATACCGAGCGTCGTGTAAATCTGGTACGGGAGGTGGTTGCCCCTCCGGGAAACGCCAAATCGGATCTTTGGATTTTTACCCACTTAGCCAAACGCTTTGATCGCGCAAAAGAGATACAATTCGCCGAAACCGCGTCCGAAGTTTTTGATGAGATTCGTGAAATTTCTAAAGGCCGACTTTGTGATTATTCCGGGATGACACATGAAAAAATTGAAGCGGCACGGGGGATTCAATGGCCCTGCAACACCGACAACGAAGCGGGCAGTGCCAGGCTTTATACCGACGGTCATTTCCAATATCCGGATGGCAAAGCAAAACTGATTGCCTTGCCATTTGTGGAGAACAACGAAGTTCCTTGTCAGGAATATCCTTTTTGGCTCAATTCGGGGCGGGTTGTAGAACATTGGCATACACGGACCAAAACCGGGAAAATTGGCAATCTCAATAAATTTAGTCCAACCCCTTTTATGGAAATGAATCCACGCACGGCCGCTAAAATGGGGATTGCTGCAATGGATTATGTTCGGGTCATCTCGCGTCGTTCTTCGGCCATTGTTTTAGTGCAATTGACTGAACGTGTCGCCGAAGATGCCGTCTTTATCCCGATGCACTATTACAATTGTGTCAACCGATTGGTCAAAGGTCTCTTGGACCCCTACTCCAGACAACCCGCCTATAAACAATCTGCTGTCCGTATTGAATGTTTGATGGATCAGGACGAGGCCGCCAAAATTGCCGCAGGCTTACGCGATTATTAAGGATATTATGTCAAATCCGATATCATCCAAAACAGAAAACCCCCAACTCAGCCAACACGGGACAAACATCCTGCTCGGAGAAAGCTATCCGCACTTGATGGACGCCCCTCTTGAAATCAATGGGGGTTCCTGTGGTGCTTCTGAAGTACCCAACCTCAATCGCTTCAAACAACATGGCTTCCATTTTAATGCCGATAATTGCATTGCCTGTCATGCCTGCGAGTCGGCTTGTTCGGAAAAAAATGACTTACCTCCCCACATGGCCTATCGCTACGTTGGCAGTATTGAAGGCGGAGAATATCCCGATGTCACGCGGATCAATATTTCTATGGCTTGCAATCATTGTGAAGACCCCGTCTGTCTCAAGGGCTGTCCGACACGCGCTTACACAAAATATTTAGAATATGGGGCGGTACTACAAGATCCTGAGATTTGTTTTGGTTGTGGATATTGTACTTGGGTCTGTCCCTATAACGCACCTCAGTTGGATCTAGAAAAGGGCCAGGTCCAAAAATGTAATATGTGTGTGGATCGACTGGAGGTCGGCTTGCAGCCCGCTTGTGTGGATGCCTGCTTGAGTAATGCCCTGGACTTTGGGGTGATTGACGAAATTCCACTCAAACAGCAAGAGGCCAAACTTTCAATCCCTTCTTTTACGGATCCCAGTATCTCACGACCCAATATTCGTTTTCAGTTGAATCAGCCTTTACCCACGTCCTTTCAACGTATGGACGACGTGCCCATGACTTACGACCAGGTCGAATCTCAAAACCAGGCCGAAATACCGAGTCCTTCCAGTCAGCCTGCATTTAAAATTAAAGAAAAAAAAGCGCAGAGTTCAAGTGACTGGCCTTGGCACAAACTGAGATCTCGGGAAGATCCCTTGGTATTTTTCACACTTGTTTCCCAGTTTGCAGTCGGCGCATTTTTAATGCTTTTTCTGCTGCCACAGTGGAGTTCTTTTTCGGAAAAACTCTTTTTTTCTCAGGAAAATGCGACAGTCTTGGCCGGCACCCTTGTTCTGATTGTGGGATTACAGTCCTTTGCCTTGCTCTTATCGACCTTACATTTGGGAAAACCACAATATTTTTACCGGGCGATGAATAACCTACGTCATTCCTGGGTGAGTCGTGAGATTGCCACGATGGGGGCTTTTTATGGCCTGATCGTGGCCTATAGTCTTGTCACGATTTTTCCCGTTTTAGTCTCATGGCTCCCTCTGCAACTGGCAAACCTTCTTCCGACCTTGCTGGGTCTGGGGGCCTCTGTTTTAGGGCCACTTGGACTCTATTGTATGTACCGCTGTTATCGAATTCCAGCCCGGCCATTCTGGGATCATTGGCATTCCGGAGGGGCTTTTTTTTCCTCGGGGCTTATCTTAGGCAGTAGTCTCATGGGTCTTATTTTTGGTCTGACCGGGTTGTCCTCAGCACAGGGAATCGCCCCCGTTTTGCGTTTACTTGCAATTCTTTCTCTTTCTGGGCTGATTTTACAGCAGGTCGCCCAGACACAGCTCTTGCGTTATTTGTTAGAGAGAGGAGAAGAAGCCTCGGTTTCTCGGATGCAATTGAAAACTGTTTTTAGGAAGATAGACACCACACGCACATGGAGTTTACGTTTACTCATGGGTGCAGCGATATTTTTTATTTTGTTTCCGCCTGCGGGTGCGCTGGGCATGACCGCGTGGAGTGCTATTTTTATCATCACTGTCGCCCATGAAGTCGTTGGTCGGGCACTTTTTTATGTGCTCGTGGTGCCAACGACGGTGCCGAGAGGATTCTTCTGGGGCAATCAGGCCTTTGAGTCACTTGCGCGAAAAAGTGGCTTGGCTGAAAAACCTCAGGTCGGCGTCTTGTCCGATAAACACTAACATCGTTTAACAAAGGAGGACTCACAATGCGTAAAAAAATCCTAATCAATTTAGGGCCGCTTGAAGGTATCCCGATGGGACAGGGACACTGTTTCCGAATTGAGGGAGAAGACATTGCGGTCTTTCGTACGCGAAATGGTGAGATTTTTGCGGTTGAAAATACCTGCCCACACATGAAAGGCCCCTTGGCCGAAGGTATTATCGGAGACGGCAAGGTGGTTTGTCCTTTGCACGGACATCGTTTTGATCTTAAAACGGGTGAAGGCAGCGAGGCTTCGGAATGTGTCCGCTCATTTGAGATGTCACTTAAAAATGGAAATGTTTTTATTGCCTATGTGCCTGCATCCGAAGAAAATGTACCTTGTTGATTTTTGAAAAGTTTAGGCCTGACTGTGATTGAACGTTCATAAGGAGAGCTGTGTGAAAAAAAGATTGGTGGTTGTCGGAAACGGGATGGCGGGGGCGCGCATGGTAGAGGAAATCCTCAAACGCCAGCGCGATATTTATGAAATCGTAATGTTTGGTGCAGAGCCTTACGGAAATTACAATCGTATTTTGCTCAGCAATGTGCTGAATCAAAGCCAAGCGCCCGACGAAATCTTTTTGAATCCACTCGACTGGTATATTGAAAACAAGATTACCCTACATACAGGGGTAAAAGTGACCCACATCGACCGAAAAGAAAAAAAGGTCTATGCCCTAAAGCTTGCTGAAGGGGATGTGCCCTATACAACGGGGATTCCTGAAGAGGCCGACACAGATTTTATCTCGGTTCCTTATGATGAGGTGATTATTGCGACCGGGGCTCGCCCCTTTGTGCCACGGATCAAGGGCAGCGATTTTCCCGGGACCTTTTTATTTCGCACAATTGACGATTGCGATCTGATTGCGGACTATGCCAAAAATTGCGAGAAGGCGGTTGTGATTGGTGGCGGACTTCTGGGGCTTGAGGCCGCACGCGGCTTGATGACACATGATTTAGAAGTTTCAGTGATTGAAGCCGCGGATCAGTTGATGCCTTCGCAATTGGATACCGAAGCGGGCAGAATTTTAGAACGGGCGATGGGCGCCATGGGCATACGTGTGTTAACAAAAACCATGACCTCTCAAATTGTGCAAAAAAGAGGAAAAGTCTCTCGTGTTGTTTTTAGTGATGGGGGTGTTTTAGATACCGACCTGGTTGTCATCAGTGCGGGCATCGTGCCGATTACTGAAGTGGCACAAAGGAGCGGACTCAAGGTGAATCACGGAATTTTGTGTGATGATCAGATGCGGACCAATGATCCTGATATTTATGCCGTGGGTGAATGTGTTGAACACAGGGGAGTGACCTACGGTTTGGTCGACCCCATCTGGCAACAGGTTAATGTCCTGGCGGATGTACTCTGTGGCGTAAATGCCGATGCCGCCTATACGGGATCCATAACGGGAACGAAATTAAAAGTCATGGGGGTTGATCTGGCCTCAATGGGTGAAAAAGAGACGGAAGACATCGACGATGAGATTTTGATCTATCGGGATCCAAGCCGAGGGATCTATAAAAAATTGATTGTACGGAACAATAAAATTCATGGGGCCATCTTATTGGGTGATGTCGATCTCAGTGATGGGCTTATGCAGCTTTTTATGAATGAAAAGACCCTGCCCGAAAATCGTGCAGAAATTTTATTTGGTGCGGTGGAGGGGACCAGTTTATTTGATGCCTCAGATTTGCCCAATTCTGCACAAATTTGCAACTGCAACGGGGTCTGCAAAGGGGAGATTGTTGCAGCCATTGAAAATAAAAACTGTAGCAGTGTGGCCGCAATTGGCACAGAAACAAAGGCGGGGCAGGGCTGCGGTTCTTGTCGCGGCGCGATTGCCCAAATCATCTCTTCTGTGGTCGGCGAAGTCGCATATGACGCCAGCGAACATTATTATGTGCCAGGGGTTCCACTTGAAAAATCACAGTTGGTCCGAGAAATTCGTTCGCAAAAATTAAAATCGGTGAGCGACGTACTCGCCATTTTTGGGGGAGGGATGGAAGATCCCACGACAAAAACGGGTCTGGCTTCCCTTTTGAAAACACTCTGGCCCAAAATGTATGAAGATCAGCGAGACGCACGTTTTATCAATGACCGTGTGCATGCCAATATCCAAAAAGATGGCACCTTCTCCGTCATTCCACGTATTGTTGCAGGGGTGACAACACCTGAAGCATTGCTTCGTATTGCACAAGCCGCCGTCAAATATAAGGCCAAAATGATAAAGTTTACAGGCGGGCAACGCCTCGATTTATTGGGGATTAAAAAAGAAGACTTGCCGGCCATTTGGAAGGATATCGGTCTGCCCAGTGGTCATGGCTATACCAAGGCCTTTCGCACAGTAAAAAGCTGCGTGGGTACAGATTTTTGTCGTTTTGGTCTGGGCAATTCGATCTCACTGGCAGAGCAGGTTGAGCTGAGGTTCCAAGGCATTGAATCCCCCCATAAAGTGAAAATGGCAGTGACAGGCTGTCCTAGAAATTGTGCAGAAGCTTATGTAAAAGATATCGGGGTTGTGGCCATTGAAGGTGGAAAGTGGGAAATTTATATCGGTGGAGCTGCAGGGGCGACGATTCGCAAAGGAGATTTACTCTGCACCGTGGACAGCCACGAAGACGTGCTCAAATATACCAGCCGTTTTTTTGAATATTACCGAGAACACGCCAAGTATCTGGAGAGGACTTATGGTTTTGTCGAGCGCATTGGCATTGATCTCTTAAAGGGGATTTTAGTCGACGATTCTTTGGGAATTTGTGCGAATCTTGAAGAAAAAATGCAGGAAGCCGTTGATGCCTATCAAGACCCTTGGAAAGAAGCGGAAGACCCAGTCTACCCTTTCCAGTTTGAGGGACCTAAGTTAATTGAAGTCCTTGAGAAAGCAGAAAATAACGGGTAATTTTTGTGCTGCGAAGCTAAAAAAGGGCAAAACGCGATCAGGTTGATTTGGCCCAAAGGAAGTAGTGTTGTGTCAAAGATGAACGATGCCTCTCAGAGAATGTTCTATTTCAGAGAAATAGAAATGGTAAATTAGAAAGTTTTTTCAAGATATCGTTGCAATTCCCCCTTTTATTTCTAGATTTCTTGACATTTTCCCTTGTTCTTAAATAGAATTTCCAGGGTAGCTCTCTAATACCTGCCTGTCATTTAAATATATCCCCTCTCCCAATATATTTAAATGACACCTTTTCAAAATACTGTTTTTATTTTTCCTTATATTTTGTCCTTGTTTCGTTCGTGAATACTGTTTTTTGTGTCAATGCCTGATGCCCTGTCTTCGTACTTAACCTGAGTTTAAGAGGTGCTAATGTCTTATTATTCTATTTTGATGATGAACCTTGAACCGCATGCCTGTCCAACACAAAACTGTGCGCATCTTCAAGCGCTGATTCAGGAGGCTGTTGAAGCACCGGGTTGCCGTGTTTTGCTACAATCAACACGATTTTTCCCCGAAAGACGGATTGATACGCCTCCTGATCTTGTGGTGGTTCGGGTTTCCCAGCCAGCATTTTTTTCAAAGGCAGCGACCTATATTCGGAAACAATGGAGCCAGTCCATGATTCTGGGCTTATTTTGCTGTGACTCAGAAATAACCGTCTCGCTTTCGCAGTCTGTGACAGGGGCTTTGGATGATTATCTATCTTGCCCTTTTGACAGAGAAGATATTGCGCCACGTATTCAGAGTCTTTTGTCTCAGGTAAAACGACCTCCTTTTAAATCCTTGCAGGCAAACCTCAATTTTCCCAACCCAAACGGGGCATTACTGGAAAATGTCTTAGCACCCCTGTTTGGGAAAAGTCGGGCCTTTATACAAGCGGTGCAAAAAATCCCCTGTTTGGCAAAGAGTGATGCCAATTTACTTTTGCTGGGGGAAACGGGGACGGGTAAGGAGCTCTTCGCGCGGGCAATTCATGAACTTGGTCCACGTCGGAAGCATGCTTTTGTGCCGCTTAATTGTGGCACAATTCCAGATCATCTTTTTGAGAATGAACTCTTTGGTCATGAAAAAGGGGCATTTACGGATGCATCTTCTTTTGGGAAAGGGGTATTAAGTGAAGCTGAAGGTGGAACATTGTTGCTAGACGAAGTGGATGCCTTGAGTCCCGCTGCGCAGGTCAAACTGCTTCGTTTTTTACAGGATCGTATATATAGACCCTTGGGGCAACCCAAAAGCCTATTTGCCGATGTACGCATTATTGCGGCAACAAACCGAGACCTTGCGTGTGAAGTGAAGGCTGGCCATTTCCGAGAAGATGTTTATTATCGTCTCAATCTGCTGTGCCTGTCTTTGCCCGCACTGCGTGATCGAATTGATGATATTCCCCTGCTCTCGCGGTATTTTTTGTCGTGCTATGCACAAAAATACGGGGATACTGATCGCTATTTTTCTCCTGATGCAATGTATAAATTACTCTCCTATTCCTGGCCGGGCAATGTACGTGAACTCGAAGCCCTGATCCATCGTGCTGTGGTCATGGGCCAATCTCGTGTGATTGAAGCCTCTGACATAGAACTTCCCATTTACAGTAAAATTAAAACCAACAAGGGGAGTTTTAGAGAGGCCAAACTTCAGGCCATTTCTCACTTTGAACGGACTTATTTGGTCGATCTGCTCGTCCGCCATCGTGGCAATATAAGTCAGGCCGCACGTGCGGGTGGGACGGATCGTCGTGCCCTCCAGCGTCTCGTTCGGAAATATGCGCTAAGTCCAAAAACCTTCCGCCTAAAAAATGTGCCGAAATAAAGTAACGTTTTTTGTATTTTTTATATAATGACGAAAAATCCGTGTAAATCTTGAGCGAAACCAACTTTCGGGATATACTGTACTTTAAGTTGATGGCTGCAAAAACCTTCACAAGGATAAAGGGAGATCAAAATGAATGTGAAAAGAATTTTTTTCGGTGGGATGTATTCACTGTCTTTGATGACTTTGCTATTCTCAAATGGCATTTTACATCCTTCAGAAGCAAAGGCACTCACCGCAAGCGAATTACCGAATACAGTAGAGACCGCATCAGCCATACAAGTCTCTGAACCACACTCGGGTAAAAAAGACCCCCACGCCAAATTTAGAGACGGTTCCATGGGCAGTATGATGGATGCCATGATGGGTGACAAACCACATGCTTCATCCAAAAAGAAATCACCCCATTCTAAAAAAGGCATGCATTCCCCTTTTTCGGCACAAGGCATGAAAGAAAGCCTGGGTCTTGATGACGCGCAAGCAAAAAAAATAAAACACGTCATTTCAAGTTATCGTAAAGAGAGCATCCGCAAAAATGCCGATCTTAAAATCGCACAGATCGAATTTGATGAATCTGTTGCCGATAAAAACTTCAAAGTAAGTGATGTCGAAATGAAAGCAAAAAATCGCGAAGCCGTTGCCACTGCACTCACCATGGTACGCGTCAAAGCCATGGCAGATGCACGAGACATCCTTTCAGCAGAACAATTCGATAAATTTATGACCATGATCACCCACCGCATGAGTCGACACAAAGGCAAACACGGGATGTCCGGCGGCGGTCACGGGATGAAAAGTGGACATGGTGGAAAAAGTAGCCACGGGAGTTCCAAACACGGCAGCAGCTTTAGCCCGCATGGTTCAAAATCAGCACATGGCAAAAGCAGCAGTGCAAAAAACCACCATGGTGGCGGCACACCTCACGGTAAATCAGGTGGAAGCCCTCACAGCTATGAAGACTAAGATCAATCAGGGAACAAAAAATCCGTTCTCTATAAAATGGGATGAGGCTTAAGGTCTTAAGAATGTGATGGTGCCGAAGGGGGGACTCGAACCCCCACGGGGTTGCCCCCACTAGACCCTGAACCTAGCGTGTCTACCAATTCCACCACTTCGGCCTGCGAAACAGGCGGGTTATATCAGATCACATGACTGTGGTCAAGATGAGAGTATCTCTGTGAGGATAGCACGATGAACGCTGATTTTGACTATGATTTGATCTGTATTGGAAGTGGTCCGGCAGGACAAAGAGGTGCCATTCAAGCGGCAAAACTAGGAAAAAGAGTCGCCGTCATCGAAAAACGGCGCTGTGTCGGCGGTGTGTGTCTAGAAACAGGCACGATTCCCTCGAAAACCTTTCGGGAGGCCATCAACACCTTTGTTTCACACCAACAACAATCCAAAGGACTTGGCTTTACCCCCCGAACAAAGGTCGATATCACTACGCTCTTAAGCCGCGTGAACCGGGTCATTCAAGAAGAGTCCGAAATTCAGCAGGATCAACTGCAACGCAACGATGTTAATATCATCCTGGGCACGGCGACCTTTAAAAATGCTCACAAGATTGAGGTCAAAACCGACGAGGGAATACAGACACTCAGTTCAAAATATTTCTTGATTGCGGTGGGAACACAACCTTCAGTCCCCAAAGGCATTCAACTCGACAATGAAACCATCATCCTATCCGATGGAATTTTAGATCTGAATAGCTTGCCACGTACCATGGCAGTCGTTGGCGCAGGTGTAGTCGGCATGGAATATGCCACCATGTTTGCAGCACTTGGCATTCAGGTCACCGTCATCGACAAACGAGACAAACCCCTGGGTTTTCTGGATCACGAAATTATTGATGAGTTGATGTATCAGATGCGAGACAAACGCGGAACATTTCGTCTGGGAGAAGAAGTCACCCACCTTGGCATCATTGAAAATGGCAAAAAGAAACAAGGACTCATCCAACTTGAATCCGGCAAACACATCATTGCAGACCTCATCCTCTATTCCGCAGGCCGCGTGGGTGCCATCGAACAACTCAAGCTCAAACAAGCTGGCCTCAAAGCCGACAGTCGAGGACGACTCAAAGTCGATAACAACTACCGGACATCCGTCAAACATATCTATGCCGCGGGGGATGTGATCGGTTTTCCAAGTCTCGCCGCAACCTCAGCAACACAGGGCCGACTTGCAGCCTGCCACATGTTTGGCGTAAAAAGTAAACCCATGGGCGAATACTTTCCCTTTGGGATTTATTCGATTCCAGAAATTTCAATGGTCGGCGCAACAGAAGAAGAACTCACCCGGGCAAAAATCCCCTACGAAACAGGCATCGCACGTTATCGTG
>VAOX01023652.1_pt1 | contig 12449 bp, 9 predicted proteins | sample 3393891 | NCBI WGS metagenome assembly VAOX01 (sample SAMN08290429, study PRJNA428436) | hydrothermal vent metagenome | isolation source: Deep-sea hydrothermal vent chimney | place: Indian Ocean: Southwest Indian Ridge | depth 2822 m m | reverse complement strand
GCCCTTGGTTTAAAAGCCCTTGAATTTACAAAGAACGCACAATCTACCTAAACTATTTTTCAAAACGAAAAATATAACTATCAACTGGGGGCAAAGATACACCGAAATTCTTTTTTGTACATGTCAAGCTCAAGACATTACAGGCTTAATACTGTAATTTTGAGTTTCTCTTCTCAGGTTCAATATTTTACTTCATGAGCAGAGTAAGGTTGTTTTTTTATTTATTAACGGAGTGTTATAATTAATAATAAAAAAACTGAAAATACATTTATCAACCTAATAAAATTAGATGAATATGACTAATAATATGATTACACAGTATCAAGCTCAATATTATGCTCATGAGTTAATTAAACGCTGTTCAGCTAATAATCTGGAAAAATTAACGAGCACTTTAATGGATGCTCAGGTCGATCTTAATCCTCATCAAGTAGAAGCTGCATTGTTTGCATTTAAATCACCATTATCAAATGGTGCTATTTTGGCAGATGAAGTAGGTTTGGGAAAGACTATTGAAGCTGGATTGGTAATATCACAAAAATGGGCTGAAGGTAAAAAAAAAATACTAGTAATAACACCTTCAAGCCTTCGAAAGCAATGGAATCAGGAATTATTGGAAAAATTTTTCATACCATCAATAATTTTAGAATCAAAATCATACAAAGCAGATTTAAAAACAGGTAAGCGAAATCCATTTGAACAAAAAGAAATTGTTATTTGCTCCTATAATTTTGCAGCGAATAAAGACGAAGATGTCATGATGGTACCTTGGGATTTAGTTGTTATCGATGAAGCCCATAGACTCAGAAATGTATATAAAACATCAAATAAAATAGCCAGAAAAATAAGAACTGCTTTGACGAGCGCACCAAAAATTTTATTAACAGCCACTCCTTTACAGAATTCATTAATGGAACTTTATGGTTTAGTGAGCTTTATCGATGAGTATACCTTTGGTGATGTGGCTAGTTTTAGAGCTCAGTATGTCAGAATTACTTCTCAAGCAGTCTTTATTGATTTAAAAGCCAGATTAAAACCTATTTGTCACCGAACTCTGCGCAGACAAGTATTAGAATATATAAAATATACAAATCGGATTCCCATTACACAGGAATTTATACCATCACAAGATGAACAAAACCTCTATGATTTAGTTTCAAGATACCTACAAAGAGACAATTTGCAAGCATTGCCATCAAGTCAACGAAAATTGATGACTTTGGTTATGCGCAAACTTTTAGCTTCATCAACTTTTGCAATTGCAGGTGCATTAGATTCTCTGGTAAAAAAACTTCAACGAATGCTCAAGACTAATACCAGGCTGGAAAACTACTACGGTGATTTTGTTGATGATTTTGTTGATGATGGTGGAGATGATCAGGAATTATTGAATGAACTTCGAGATGAGTATGGTTTGGATGATGATGAAATATTACCGGAGCCACTTTCACCAAATGACATAATAGCAATCGAACAAGAATCAAAAGATCTTTCGTCATTTAGAGATTTGGCAACGTCAATACAAGAGAATGCTAAAGGTCTGGCATTACTTATTGCCTTAAATGCGGGATTTAAAAAAATTAACTTATTGGGAGCAACTAATAAAGTTATTATTTTTACCGAATCAAGACGTACACAAGATTACCTTGTTGATCTACTCGAGGCGAATGGTTACGTAGAAAAAATTGTATTATTTAATGGCTCAAACTCGGATAAGAAATCACGACAAATATATGCGGATTGGAAAGAAGAGTATAATGGAACAGATCAGATTAGCGGTTCAAGAACAGCTGATATGCGATCAGCCTTAATTGATTTTTTTAGGGATACCGCACAGATAATGATTGCAACCGAAGCTGCTGCTGAGGGAGTGAATCTTCAATTTTGTTCTTTCGTTGTTAATTACGATTTACCGTGGAATCCACAAAGAATAGAACAACGTATCGGGCGTTGTCATCGCTATGGACAAAAACACGATGTCGTCGTCATTAATTTTCTAAATAAGAAAAATGCAGCAGATCAAAGGGTTTTCGAATTATTGTCAGAAAAATTTTTATTATTTAGTGGCGTTTTTGGTGCAAGCGATGAAGTGTTAGGAACGATAGAAAGCGGTGTTGATTTAGAGCAGCGCATAATGAAAATATATCAACAATGTCGAAGCTCAGAAGAAATCAATACTCAATTTGATTTGCTACAGGATGAAATGGATGAAGAAATAAGTACAGCAATGGATGCGACACGCCAAAAATTGCTGGAAAATTTTGATGCAGAAGTACACGATAAATTGAAAGTAAATTTGGAGCAAAGTAAAAAATATTTAACTAAATATGAGAAAATGCTCTATAAAATTACAAGGGCTTCATTAGTGGATGATGCTATTTTTGATGATGAAATCAGTGACTTTGAGTTAAAGCACAATCCATTTTTAAACGAAGAAAAAGGGCTTGTTATACCGTTGGGCAAATACCGAATGGGTTCGCCTGATAATAGACCAATCGAAGATGCTCATATCTATCGCCCTGGACATCCTTTGGCACAGTGCCTAATTGAATCGATTTGTACTTTAAAATTACCAATAGCAAATATTATTTTCGATTATACACATCAAACACAAAGTGCAGTGGCAATTGCTGGACTCGTTGGAAAAACGGGTTGGTTAACTCTTAACAAATTAACCATTGATAGTGCCGAATCGGAAGATCACTTAATTTTTTCAGTAATTGTTGATGATGGTAGTTTAATGTCGCAAGAACAGATTGAACGAATGTTTTTTCTACCTGCACAAGTTACTGAAATTACAACGAATCAGGGGAGTGAAACTGTTGATCAGCTAACACAACAATACGAGACAAAAAAAGCGACAGTAATCGATGAAATTAGCTTAAGAAATGCGGCTTTTTTTGGTGATGAAATGACAAAGCTAGATAGTTGGGCTGACGACTTAAAAGAAACAATCGAGCAATCTATAAAAGAGCTGGATAAAGAGATACGGCAGGTGAGAAAAGATGCCAAATTAGCACCTACGCTGGAGGAAAAATTAGAACTCCAGAAGCAACAAAAGAAATTGGAGACCAAAAGAAATAAAGATCGCCGTGAATTATTTAATAAGCAAGACGAAGTAGATGCTCGTCGAGATGAAATGATTCATACAATTGAAGAACGGCTTACAAAACGACTGGTAGAAAAAGCATTATTCACAATTCAGTGGCAAGTAGTTTAAGAAGTTAATAATAAATACACTTTCAGTATATTTTATAGCAATGAATAAACCAAATAAATTGTATTTAAAGCCATAATAGACTATAAATAAACTTTAAGTTTATCTATATATGTAAATATAAACTAAACTGTTACTATATTGACCTATTTGGTGTCGTAAATGAGCATAAAGCAAGAATGCGAAGAAACGCAGAATGCTACTAAAATCAATAAGTTATTGAGCATGTGTCCAACTGGTGTGCCAATGACAAGCACTTGGCTTGCCACTCAGAATATTTCTCCACAATTAGTACAACGTTACAAGCTCAATAAATGGTTAACAGCATTGGGTAGAGGTGCGTGGATACGGGCTGGAACAAATCTTACCCTAACTGGGGCTATTTATGCCCTGCAACAACAGCTTGCAATTAAGGTATATCCTGCAGCACGAAGTGCATTGGAAATTCAAGGCCGCTCTCATTATATTCCTCTAGGGGCAAACTTGATTTTACAGCTTAGTGTCGAATCAGGTCAAAAGTTACCCGCCTGGTTTACAAATCAAGCATTCGCGAGCAACCTTCGAGTAATTAATAGCAGTTTGATGTTTGACCCTGTTTATGTGAGTTTGACCGATTGGCAAGATAATGAATTGAAGATCAAACTGGCTTCACCTGAACGTGCTATGTTGGAATACTGCCATTTATTACCAAAGAATGCGGATTTCGAAGAAGCCAGACAATTAATGGAAGGTTTAACAACTTTGCGTCCACAATTATTACAAAGCACACTTCAAGCGTGTAAATCCGTAAAGGCTAAACGTTTGTTTCTTGCTTTGGCCAGTTCTGTAGCACACTCATGGTATGAAGAATTGAATATAGAGACTATGGATCTTGGTTCAGGCAATCGTAGTGTCGTGCTAAATGGTTTTATGCATCCAGAGTTCAAAATTACAATTCCAAAGGAATGGATCAATTCATGAACGGAGACGTTTACACAAAGCAAGTAAGCCTGCTTTTGGATGTTTTACCAATAGTTGGTAAGGCTAAAGTATTTGCTTTAAAAGGTGGAACTGCGATTAATTTTTTCTTTCGAGATTGCCCAAGGCTTTCGGTAGATATCGATCTTCATTATTTACCCGATAAACCTCGAACAGAAGCCCTTGCTGATATTTTAAAAAACCTGGAGATTATAAAAACGGATATCGAAAAGGCCATGCCTGAAGTGAAGGTGGCTATTAATACAAAGAAATACCATGCGCAAGTACAAGGTAATGATGTAATGATTAAACTGGAGCCAAATACGGTAATACGTGGCACCTTGCTACCGCCAGTTGAAATGCCATTATGTTCCTCATTGGTAAAAGAATTTAATCGAGAAATGAAAATAACCTGTGTTGCAAAATCAGAATTATACGCAGGTAAACTGTGTGCTGCATTGCAGCGGCAACATCCGCGGGATCTGTTTGATATACACTTATTTATCACTGAGGATGAAGGGTTAAGTAAAGAAATAATCAATACTTTTATAATTTATTTAATCAGCCAGGGAAAACCTATAAATGAAATGCTGAACCCTAACATCCATGATGTAAAACAACTATACTCTAGTCAATTTAAAGGAATGACTAGAACAGATATAAGTTTAGAAACTTTACAACAGGTTCAAGAAAATTTAGCAATTAATATTCGTAATGCTTTAACCGAAAAACATCGACTATTTTTAATAGGTTTTAAAACAGGTTCACCAGATTGGAGTCTGTTGCATTTTCCAACCGCTAAAGAATTACCAGCAATACTGTGGAAACAAAAAAATCTGGGTATAATGGATAAAAATAAACGTCAACAGGCTATCGAAAAATTGACAGCAGTATTGAATAATACTCAAACCAAACCAACGGATAGACCAGAAGCTATCATGCAAGATCAAACAGATCCCTTAACAGCACAACAACAAATAGCGAAAGATATTGTTGATGACTTAATTAGTCGAAAGCTTATTACTAATAGAAAGCGTGAACAATTACAAGAAAAAATTGCTACGGGAAAACTAAAAGCAGAAGACTGGTCACTAATGGTTGATCTTGCCCCTGGACTAAGTGAAGCGCCAGATAAAAACGGTGGTAATAATGCCTGATAGAATAAAGAAATTATGCATCCAGAATTTTCGGGGCGCTACCCAGACGCTGGATTTAACGTTTGATGAAAAAAAAACAGTATTATTAATTTTTGGTGAAAATGGCACTGGCAAGTCAACGATAATAGATGCACTTGAGTGTGTTGCCAGTGGTACGACAACTTTTTATGATACCTGGAAATTAGGTAAAGGGTTACGTAAAGAGACTTATATTCCAACATTGGGTAAGTCATTAAACGATGTTAAAATAGCACTTGAATTTGGAGACAATACTTACACTGCCACACTTAATGCAAAGGGAATAAAACTTTGTAATACCCCTGATCGGCCACAAGTGAAAGTGCTACGAAGAAAATCATTGCAGGCATTTATCGATGCCGATCCGGCACAGCGATACAAAGAGGTTTCAAATTTTCTTGATATTCCACAAATTGAAGCTTCTGAAGCTTCTTTGCGTAAAGCATTTAAAGAAGCCAAACAAAATTTTGAATCAGCAACTAAAGCAAATGCACAAGCATTAGAAACGTTACAAGGACTATGGGAAGCAGAAAGTAATCCAGGTTTAGGGAAAGAGTTTAACAGCGCAGAAGCCTGGGCACGAAAACAGTCAAAATCTGAAATAAATTCACTTGAAAAAGAGCTGATTAATTTAAAAGAGGGTGTCAAATTAATAGAAAATTTGGCAACAAATGCACAGAATAATAAACTGGGAGATATTGATTTTAAACAAGCTGAAAAGGAGATGCAGCAAGCACGCGAACAATTGGCTACAATTGAGTCGAATTCGACACAGAGTAATGCACAATTAGTCACCTTGTTAGAAGATGCAAAAACTTATCTTAAAGTAAGTCCTGATGAAATATGCCCAGTTTGTGAAGAAACAAAAATAGAGCCAATCAATTTGATACAGCGACTAGAACAACGTATCACCGGAATGGACAAGCTTAAACAGGCAAACGATGCAGTGAAAAGGGCACAAAAAAATCTACAAACAAAATCAGTTTTATTACAAAAAACAAAAGAAAATTTATTAAGTTCTGGCGAAAAAGCACAAACGCACTTCGTAGAAAATATAGCTACCGAAGATTCTATCCAAAAACAACGAGAAGATAAGCCAGACCAAGCAATAAAATGTGCCATTGCTTTAAGTGAAGATTTGACGACTAGGCATAACGAATTGCAAGAGCAGTTAGAAAAAATTCAAAAACAATGCAATACCTTAACGACAATAAAACAATTAGTTGCAACATTGGACGAAAAATCCAGTGCAGCAAAAAATGCAGAACGATTACAAAAAAACTTAGGGCAGGTTGTTGAAATTGTAGAAACGAAACGTAAAGCGTATGTCGATACTATTTTGATTGAAATAGCGCAATCTGTTGATGCCTTGTATGAAAAAATTCACCCTGAAGAAAATATTGGCCACTTAAAACTAAAACTTGATGCAAAACAGCAAGGTTCACTTATTTATGGAGCTACATTTGGTGGGCAAGATGACATTCATCCACAACCTTATTACAGTGAATCGCATCTTGATACACTAGGTTTGTGTATTTTTTTGGCTCTTTCAAAACGAGGTAAAACTGATAAAACTATCGTTGTATTAGATGATGTATTAGGCTCGGTGGATCAACAACATCTTAAAAAGACACTTGATATGTTACTTCAAGAAGCAAGCAATTTTGCACAAATTGTAATGGCTACACATTATCGTCCATTGCGTGATCAGTTTCGTTATGCTCGTAGCCCATCAACTCCAGTCCAATTACTCGAATTAAAACCTTGGAATATTGAACAGGGTATTCGTAGTGGAAAAACACCTATTTATGTACAGGAACTTAAACAACAATTAGCTGAAGATACTTTTAGACGTGATGTAATTGCTTCTCAAGCAGGTCAATTATTTGAGAACCTGCTTGAATTTATTAGTCGTACTTATCGTTGTAAAGTGCCACACACAATAGAACCTCGTTTCACTTTTGGTGAGTTGTCGAGTGCACCAAATAAAGAATTAAAGAAAAAACTTAAAATCGTAAAAGAAGTATCAGATACTGGAACAGTCGAAATTGAATTGATGCCAATTTATGGAAAACTGGATGAGGCTATAGGTGTCCGTAATTTGGTAGGCTGTCATTTTAACCAATGGGCAGGTGAGCTTGCCGATCAGGACATACGGGAGATGGCCGAATTAGCATTAGAATTTTCCGACACATTAATCTGTTTATACTGTAAAGGTTTAGCTACCAGCAATAAATCAGGTAGTTACTGGGAATGCAGTTGTAAGAAAACTCAGATGCATCCGTTACAACAACCAAAAAAATACTAATGTAGTAAAATAATGACAAAGCACAAAAATAAACTAGAACTAACTTGGATTGGTAAAGACAAACGACCGAAGCTGGAGCCACGTATTTTATTGGAAGATTCTTCAAAATCTTATCATGCAAAAAATCGTGTTACCGATAATGATATTTTTGATAATAAATTAATTTTTGGCGACAATTTATTAGCATTAAAAGCTCTTGAGAAGGAATATTTAGGAAAAGTTAATTGTATATATATATCGATCCACCTTATAATATTGGAGCCGCATTTGAGCACTATGATGACTGTTTAGAACATTCAACTTGGCTTTCATTGATGCGAGCAAGAATTGAAATATTATGGAGTCTTCTGCATTATGAAACAGGAACACTTTGGATTTCAATTGATGATAGAGAAATGCCTTACTTAAGAGTATTGCTTGATGAAATTTGCGGAAGAAATAATTTTGTTGCATCAAATGTTTGGCAAAAAAGATATTCTAGAGAAAATAGAGAAGCTATTGGCGATGTTCATGAATACATTATAGTTTACGCAAAAAATAAAAAAACTTTTAAAGCTCGTAGAAATAAAGTCCCTCTAACTGAACAACAAGCAAAAGTGTATACAAACCCAAATAATGATCCTAAAGGACGTTGGCGAACAATACCCATGACCGCACAAGCCGGTCATGCTACACCTGCTCAATTTTATGAAATAATTTCTCCTTCAGGTAAGATTTTCACACCATCAGAAGGTAGATGTTGGGGGTTGGCTGAAGCAACTTACAAGAAACTACTTAATGAAGGTCGTATATGGTTTGGTAAAAAGGGTGATTCACAGCCTAACACAATTCGATATTTATCTGAGGTTGATGGTGTTACACCGTGGACTTGGTGGCCGTGTGATGAGGTAGGGCACACTGATGAATCGAAAAAAGAACAACATGCATTAAGTGGTAGAAAAAAATGCTTTTGATACACCTAAACCAGAACGTTTAATTGAAAGGATACTTCATATTGCAACTAATCCTGGTGATTTAGTATTAGACTCATTTTCTGGTTCAGGGACTACAGGTGCAGTCGCTCAAAAATTGGGTCGTAAATGGATTATGGTTGAATTGGAAGAGACATGTCACTCTCATATTATTCCTCGTTTACAAAAAGTAATCGATGGCGAAGATTTTGGTGGTATTACCAAAACTGTAAATTGGAGAGGTGGTGGCGGTTTTCGCTATTACTCACTTGCACCGTCATTACTTGAAAAAGACAAATGGGATAATTGGATAGTCAACAAAGCATATAATGCAGAAATGTTATCAGAAGCTATTTGTAAATTAGAAAGTTTTAGTTATTCACCATCTGATAGCAATTGGTGGAATCACGGATATTCAACAGAAACAGATTTTATCTACGTTACTACTCAAAATTTATCAGTTGAACAACTTCAACAAATATCGGATGAAGTTGGGGGTGATAAGACTTTGCTTGTTTGTTGTATTGCTTTTCGTTGTAAGTCAGCTCGTTTCAAAAACTTAACCATTAAAAAAATACCCAAAATGGTACTCAACCGTTGTGAATGGGCTCACGATGATTATAGTTTGAATGTCGAAAATTTATCACAAATGGAACAGGATGATGAAAGCAACTGATATTGATAAAGCAAAAAATCCATTATTAAAGCTGGCTTTGCCTGCATTGCAACGAGCTGCAAAAAATGCTCGTAAACAGGCTATTCTTCATAATACTCTGCTTATTATTTGGCGTAATAACAAAATTGTAAAATTAACACCTGATGAAATCAAAGAACAATTTGGTGAAGAGTAACCTAATTACATTATAGGGAAAATTTCGGTGAGTGATCGAATATTAAATAACATTTCAGGTCGATTGAGTCTGCGTGCACCTCAACGTGAATCATTAGAAGCACTTAAAAAGGCCATTGATTCTACAGTTGGTAGCAATACAAATAGTGAGTTGCTCAATCAGAATCATGATGTCCCTGCTTTGTTGGAAATTCTTAAATCACAATTCCATAAGCTGGAAGATTTTGAACGAGAATTTCCGTCACTCTGTTTTGCATTGGCGACTGGTGTAGGCAAAACACGATTAATGGGTGCATTTGTTAGTTACCTGCATATTGCTCATGGTATTAATAATTTTTTTGTTTTAGCGCCTAATCTGACTATTTATAATAAACTGATTACAGATTTTACACCCGGAACACCTAAGTATGTATTTAAGGGAATTGCAGATTTTGCAGTAACGCCACCAGTGGTTATAACCGGAGATAATTATCAAGAACGCGGTGCGCAATTAAGAAATGATCTTTTTGGTCAAGCCCAGGAAGTTCGTATTAATATCTTTAATATCGCAAAAATTGTCTCTGAAGTCCGTGGCGGAAGAGCACCTCGAATTAAACGCCTTTCAGAATATTTAGGGGATAGTTATTTTAACTATTTATCCGAATTAGATGATCTTGTTCTATTGATGGATGAATCGCACCGCTATCGGGCTAATGCCGGTATGAAAGCGATAAATGAGCTTAACCCTATTTTAGGTCTGGAACTAACGGCCACACCATTCACTGAAGCAGCTAAAAGCACAATACCATTTAAAAATGTCGTGGTTGATTATCCACTTGCCCGTGCAATGGATGATGGTTTTGTAAAAGAACCCGCAGTTGTTACCCAACGCAATTTTAATGCAAGCCAATACAAACCGGAAGACATTGAACTCATCAAATTAATTGACGGTATTCGCTTGCACGAGATAACAAAAACAGAATTGAAGACCTATTCAAAACAGAATGATCTACCCTTGGTCAAACCATTTATGCTCGTTATTGCGCGTGATACTACTCATGCTGCTGATCTGTTATCCATTATGGAATCTGATAACTTCTATAATGAATTTTACAAAGGTAAAATTATCCAGGTTGATAGTAGTCGATCCGGTGCTGCTGAAGAAGAAATGGTGCAACGACTTTTAGCCGTGGAAAGTGTTGATGAGCCTACTGAAGTGGTCATCCATGTTAATATGCTAAAAGAAGGATGGGATGTTACTAATTTGTATACCATTGTCCCACTACGAGCTGCTAAAGCCAGGACACTGATCGAGCAATCAATTGGTCGTGGATTACGATTACCCTATGGTAAACGCACTGGTGTTGAAGCAGTGGATAGGTTGAGTATTATTGCACATGATCGCTTTCAAGAAATTATTGATGATGCCAATAATCCTGATAATCCATTACGATTAAAACAACTTATCCTGGATGCACCTGAAAATGATGCGCCGATTGAAAGTGTTGAAGTAGTATCTAATTTAGATTCAATCTTACGCGGTGAACACCCTTCGGGGAAAGATACTAAAGCTTATCCTGAATATAATGGTGAAAGTGAGTTAAGGGTTGCCGAGATAACTAAAAATGTCATTGTTAATTTAAAATCTAAACCAAAAATATTACCATCGTTGAATAGCCTGCTTGATGAAGATGTGCAACAAACCATTGTTGAAGATGTAAAAGAACAGTTAACAGAAGAGCAGCAATCATTACTATCAAAAACTGATAAGAATAATTTAGTCAGGATCGTTGCTCAAACATCAGCTGTGATTCAGCTGGAAACGATTGATATGCCCAAAATCTACGTTACCCCTAAGGGTGATGTTAGTTCTGGTTATAAACCATTTACTTTGGATTTGTCACAATTGAATCTCCAGCCTTCTGATCGTGATAATGTAATTCATAATTTACACACTAATGAACAGACTACTTTAACATCTCAGATAGGTATTACAGAATCTAGGCTTGAAAATTACATTATTCATGCACTTGTCGATTTTGATGATATATCCTATGAGGAACACGCTGATTTACTGTATGACCTAACAGGCCAGGTAGTAAAACATTTGGAAAGTTATCTGGCTACTAAAGATGACGTTATTAATGTGTTGGATACTAATCGTGGTTTAATTGCAGAAGCGATACACGTTCAAATGATAGAGCATTTTTGGGAAGATGTATCAGAATATGAGGTAAACGTACATGGTGGATACACACCATTAAAAAGTTGTAATTATACCGTTATAAAAGGGCGGCAAACTTGTAATTATCGAGAGACTGTTACAGATAAGAGTAAAATTAAACAAATGCTCTTTGGTGAGTTTACGAAATGCTTGTATCCGAAACAAAAATTTGATTCAGATACCGAACGGCGATTTGCAGTTATTGTTGAACGTGATTGTATTAAATGGTTTAAACCAATGAAGGGACAGTTTCAGATCTTTTATAAAGATGGAATTGAACAACCTGAATATGTACCTGACTTTGTTGTTGAATTAGATGAGTGTGTTTTAATGGTAGAAACGAAAGCAAAGAAAGAAATGCAAGATACAATAGTTCTGGCAAAAGCCGGTGCTGCAGTTCGTTGGTGCCAACATGCAAGTGATTACTTACTTAAACACGGTGGAAAAAATGGAGATATCTTCTTGTTCCACATGATGATGTAAGTGAACAAAATACATTATTAATATTTGTGGAAAAATATGAAATTGAAAATCCTGATTAATAGATGAAATGGCATAACGTAATATCCAGTCGTCAGGGCCGGTGTTATTTTCGTCTATTAAAAAAAAAAACCGGAATCTCTCAATTCCGGTTTTTTTATATAGCTTCGAAAAAACAGCTTATTTAAACAATTTAGACTTATCAACTAAATCTACATGAGCACGCTTGAAGCAGGTCCATTTTTTAGATTCTTTGTCATAAATTGAGTTAACAAAACAATGCCAGTTTTCTTCATCAACAAAGTTTTT
>VAOX01043049.1_pt1 | contig 12453 bp, 11 predicted proteins | sample 3393891 | NCBI WGS metagenome assembly VAOX01 (sample SAMN08290429, study PRJNA428436) | hydrothermal vent metagenome | isolation source: Deep-sea hydrothermal vent chimney | place: Indian Ocean: Southwest Indian Ridge | depth 2822 m m | reverse complement strand
CTCATTCTGGAGGTGACAAACGCAACCTGGGCGAAAGAACATATTGAATGCGGACTCCCATGCATAGAAGAGATTACCGAATATCTGTCTTCTCAACACCTCTCATTTATAACAAAAGAATATGGTAATATATATTCTACTATCGCTACTATTTTTATGTCATATTTTTCTGAAAAAGTACACTCCGATGCTCTTGTGAAAATTAATCGACACCTCAACCAAAAATATAACCAACTTGACAGTAGCAGATACCCTGTAAATATAATGATTGTGATTACGAAAGATACAATGGCTACCAAGAACTAATCGGGTGCTGGCATACATACCTCCCAAATTTTTATTTTATTAATATTTCGCTCAGGAATATGTTTGAATGGCTCTCTTTCTTGACAACTATTATATCAACACCATAATAATAGCATGAAAACCATATTGGAAAGCGCCCAAAAAACCCAGAATGAAATTTCCGCCGGGTGGAGTTGTCATTCACCACCTTTGGCAAGTATATGCTGCATCACTTATAACCATAAATTATACATACGAGAAGCCATCGATAGTTTCTTGATGCAGGAAACAAACTTCCCATTTGAGATCCTGATACATGACGATGCCTCTACAGATGGCACAACAAAGATTATTCTGAGCTATGCGAAAAAATATCCGGATATCATTCGACCCATTATTCAAACAGAAAATCAATATGCAAAGTGCGGACTTATAAATCCACGTTTTCTGTTTCCGAAAGCAAGAGGGAAATATATTGCTTTATGTGAGGGCGATGACTATTGGACAGACAACACAAAACTGCAAAAGCAAGTCGCCTTCTTAGAAGACAACCAGGAATATGTCCTCACTTACACAGATTCCCAGTCGTTTAATGAAAACGGGAATCTTGATCTGGACTTTGGGGCAAGCACTAGAGATCTTGACGCCGAAGAACTGATAAAAGCTACCTCGCTGCACACTTTGACGGCCTGCTTCAGGAATGTTATCAAAGAAATTCCACCCGATTTGCTTTCGGCACGGTATGGTGATCTTGTCATATGGTCATTATTGGGCGCACATGGTAAGGGGAAATATCTTGCTAACATAAAACCAGCCGCTTACAGAATACATGATGGTGGAGTGCATTCAAAAAAACCCCGTCAACAACAGTATAAAATGGCATTGATCACCAACAATGCATTATTTTCCTACTATTCACGACTGGGTGACATGGATACTGCCATGTATTTTCTTAATAAAAGCTTCTTCTTTTCACGAAAAATAATAGGCTGGAAAGGAATCATTGCACTCACAAAAAAAACACTGATTAGAAAAATTAATACCGTACATCGTATTATCACAAGCAAACTTCAATCATGGGATCAGTGAATGTCAAAACAGTACAATATAATCGATACACATCCGCCAACCAGAGAAAACACCTGTGCAGCAATTATCACCTATTTCCCGGATGATGGCATCATTTCAAGACTTAGGCGAATACAAAAACAAATCCCATCACTTATTATCATTGATAATGCTTCCAATAAAAATTGCATATCTGTACTGAAAGATTTTTCTACCTCCCCCAAGGTGGAATTACTATTAAACAATGAAAACGAAGGCATAGGGAAGGCGCTTAACCAGGCGGCATATCTTGCACAGGAATCCGGTTTCTCATGGGTTCTGACACTCGATCAGGACACCATCGTCCAGGAGCATATGTTTTCTGAACTTTCTGCTATATATAAATCAAGCAATTACAGCCTACCCCTGATCGGAAGTAACTATTGGGACGAGACGAGAAACAGGCAATTTATAGAATGTCCTTCTCAGGCTGATCATTTCTTTATTGAACAGCGCACACTTATAACCTCTGGAACATTGATGAACATGGATCTTTTTAAGGCTATCGGGAGTTTCAGGGAAGACTACTTTATTGACTCTGTCGATCATGAATATTGTCTCAGAACACGCGCAAACAACTTCCCTGTAGTAATCAGCTGCAAAAGCCTGATGTCGCATTCTATTGGGCTATCAGGTTCCCGTAAAAGTCGTTTTCAGTCATTTGAACATCCACCGATACGAAAATACTATATCGCCAGAAATACTATGGTAACGCTAAAGAACTATTTCTCGCGCGAACCTGCCTGGGCCATGCGGCAATTACTCAGATTGGTCTTTGAACTTGCATCTATCATATTGTTTGAACAAGACAAAAAAAATAAATCGTATGCCTTTTTATGCGGCATACGAGATGGCGTAAGAAATAAAATGGGGCGCTGCAAGTGGGCCTGAAATCAAACCCCGTCAGCAAAAGAAAATTGCTCGTGCTTGGTGTTCATCCCCATTCAGAAGGTTATCCTAATATCCTTTATCGAATTCATGATTTTAGAAAAGCACCCTGGCTGGACGTAACTGAAATAAATAAGCCAATATGGAAAAAAAATATTCCATCAAGGAATAATAAACTTCGCTTTATTTATGGCCTGTTCAGGGCAATCTATGCACACCTGTCGGTGACAGCAAGATATTTATTACATGGGCATGCGGATTTGGTATATATTCCATACCCTTCAGTTTTTATATGCTTTATTCTAGGTTTCTTACCCACCGTTATTCGCCCTGACAGGATCATCCTTGATGCTTTTATTTCCCTGTATGATACGGTTGTCAACGATCGGAAATTGTTAAGCCCCCAAAACTGGCTCTCGATTTTATTACGGTATGTGGAGAAAAAGGCATACTTGGGTGCTGATTTAATTATTGTCGACACGCCACAAAATGTATGCCACCTTTGCAAAGAATTCGATCTACCCAGGAACAAGGTACTTGATATTCCTCTTTCCACTAATGAAAATAATTTCAAGCTACAACCCTACCTGCCAAACAAAGAAGTCTGCAATGTATTGTTCATCGGTACTCTTATACCTTTACATGGAATATCAACAATCCTGACTGCCGCAACCAATCTAAAAGATCACCCTAATATTGTTTTTAAAATTGTCGGCAGCGGACAAACGGCAAATTTAATTGAGGAAACAATAAAAAAAGACACTGCCAATCTAGAATGGGTTCCTGCATGGCAAATGCCTGAAACATTGGCTGAAATGATCTATAAAGCTGACATTTGTCTGGGAGTTTTTGGCTCTGGCAAAAAAACCCAACGCGTTTGCCCGCTAAAATTATATGCTTATGCCGCCTGTGGCCGAACAATCATTACAGGTGAGACAGATTGGACCAGACAGATTGGGAGAAATCTTTGCTATACACCTTTTGAAACGGTACCCGTTAATAATGCTACTGCATTAGCGGATAGAATAAAACAGATTGCGGGTTCACTTGAATACCGGCAACAACTTGCAGGAAACAGCAGGAAATTTTACGAAGATCAACTTTGCAATAAAATAGCACTGTCTCGATTTAAAACATTGTTTGGTAATAGTTAATGCATAGCAAACAGAATCATCGCCTTTAATGCCTTATTTTCTAATGCCTCGGTACGTAACACCTCGGGGTTCATTATATATTGAAGCCGTTTCCAAAATGTCCCTTTTTTTCGAAGAAGAACCAATGTGGCCACTATTTTTTGAATATCATCCGGGATATCGGGATATGTATCCAATAAACGAACAGCCTGGTTCAACGAATCCAGTCCCTTATGTTTATGCCTCCCCAAACTGATCACGAAATCGCGTGCCCGTATCCAAAGTTTTCTGTGTCCGGGTTCCCATGCCGTAAAGCTACTGCGATGCTGGCGATACTGAATTGAGGAGATCTCATCGTAAATTACATTTCCAAAAACAGAAGCTACGAGGTAGGCCCACCAGTCATGCATGATCATGTCATTTGATCTGCCTTTTAACATTAATCGCCGAATAGTTTCACCAAATACGATTGTACATCCAGTTGCAATGTTTTCGACCACTGCATTATTGAATCCGACAAGACGCGGAATTAAAGAAAATCCAAGAGGCTTCATCTGTTCGTCCACATATTCAAGACGTGAACAGTACAGCACCCGACCGGGTTCCGGACAATTCATAATTTGTTCAACTGCCCTGGCGATTTTCTCTGGCTTCCATACGTCATCCTGATCACAAAATGCATACAAATCACCCGACCCGCCATTGTTGGCGAGGAGCTGCAAAAAACTTGCTATAACACCAATATTATTACCCACTGTAAGTATAACTGATCTATTATCGATTAAGCAGGATTTGATTAACGCGACTGTATTGTCAGTAGAGCCATCATCTCTTATATACAGAACAATATTGGAATAGCTCTGTTTGAACAAGCTGTCTAACAGTTCGCTGATGAAGCTCTCACCATTATAGGTTGATAGAAGAATATTGACTCTGGGATGCGCATTCATGCCATTTAAGAAGCCGACTCAGTTTTTATTATCCACATGTTGATTCTGATACATCAGGGTCGTGATCTGTTCAGAAACCAGGCCGATGAGAAAAATCAGCACCGAGGTTATAAACAACAGCACCCCCATATTGGTGAATCTGGCTGAGGTAAAATAAGTATAACCGTAAAAACTGACGCTCATGAGAAGAAAGAAAATACTGATAGGTACAAAAATCTTGAGTGGGGAATAGAGCGTGCCCACCTTGAAGATAATCAGGAAGAAACGAAGTCCATCGTGCACCAGATTAATATGACTCTTGCCCTGTCGGCGAGCCGCACAGATTGGAATATAGTCTACCAGATAACCCGCGCGAAAGAAGGACATGGTAATCGTCGTCGGGTAGGAAAATCCGTTAGGCAGAAGATACAGGAAACGACAAAATTTCTTAGCCCGTACGACCCGGAATCCGGAAGTCAGATCCTGAATGGGATGCCGTACAATCCAGCTTGCCAGACGATTATAGATGCCATTGGCAATCCGCCGTGCCAGACTCGCCTGTGAAGCCCCATTACGGGCACCGACCACCATATCAAAACCGCTGCGCAGGTGTTCCAGTAATCTTTCGATATCCGCCGGATCATGCTGTCCATCTGCATCCATAAAAACCAGAACCTTACCATTAGCAAAGCGTGCACCATGTTTAATAGCCGCACCATTGCCCAGACTATGCGCATGTCTGACGCACTTGACCTCGTTCTGCCCACAGATTTCGGCCGTATTATCGCTTGACCCATCATCAATGACGATAATCTCGGCCGCAGGATAGCGGTGACGCAATTCGGGCAGGAGACTCACCAGTGAGGCGGCTTCATTTTTGGCCGGTAAAATAATGCTAAGCGATTCAGTCATAAATTATTGTACATGTTATTTTTCAGGTAAGAATTCAGGATCAGGGCATTTTCAGGAAGGCGGAATCGGATTTTCTTAAAATCACCGGGATACCACATCAGTAGTTCGCCCCATTGACACCACCACGGTTCCTGTCATTGTCGGCATTTTTCTGGAATATTCAATAGTTTCCCGTTAAATAAACGATATTTCAAGATAAGCCCTTGCTACCCGGCACAACCTATAACATCCTCCCCGCCCTAAAAATAACGAATAGGTACTGTTTTGCAATATACGAGGAAGCAGTTACAAAATAATTTTCTGCGAATTTAATCACAAATATTAAATCTTCAGCCTCCCTGGAAGCGAAAAGGTACACTCCAGCCAAACTGATGCTAAACTTAAGGATTAAAGCCTATATGAAAATCGCGCCAGGAGACAGTGCATGTATCGTCGTCAACCATCACAAACGGGTTTCAGTCTTATCGAACTCATGGTCGCAATGGCCATACTCGCCATTGTCGCGGCTATTGCCATTCCAGTCTATAACAGCTATACCCACACTGCACACTTGACTGAAGGCTCCGACAGCATTACGACCCTCAAACTTGCCCAGGAGGAATTTTTCCAGGAAAACGGTTTCTTTTTTACCGGGGCGGCGACCGCGGCTCTTATTAAAGCCAGCAATCGCACATGGACTCCCACTCCCTGGGATCCTACGCTGACAGATACCGCTAATCTGGCCAAACTGAATTTTACTTATGTTGTTACCAATTGCAAACTGGGTGGAGGGGGTGCCGGCACGGTGGATGGCAGCGGTAACCCTACCCAGTGTTACACCGTCACTGCAACGGGTCAAAACATGCTGACGGCCAGTGATGTCCTGACTGCAAGCAATTGATGCTGCCCAGCATAAAAAACAACAGGATTCTATATTTTGTTCCCCTATACACAGGAACATCTCACTTGAAGAGGGATAACTGATAATTTTGTCGGCTAAAATCAAGTTGCCCCGGCTCGAGCCGATAAATAAACCTGAACAGGTTCGTATAACCACTGATAAGTGCTTGAAATATCTACGACAAATAGTTATAACTCTCAGTGCGGTTGTGTGTTTTTTACCTTGCTCTGTCGGGTACACCGCGTCAGGCAGATATAACTGAAAGATAACGAATAATTATGGCAACCCCGGCAACTCAAGCTCATCTAAGCGGTCTGGCTCGACGTCTGATTGCTGATGGCCTGCTGAATGATGAGCAGGCCTTGACGGCCCAGAAAACGGCTTATAAAGAAAAAATTCCCTTCGTTACCCATCTGGTCAACAAACAGCTTGTCAACAGTCAGATCATCGCCCGCTCGGCGGCGGAAGAATTCGGCGTGCCTTTGTTCGACATCGACAGCATCAGTATCGAGCCGGATACCGTCAAACTGGTCCAGGAAAGCCTGATTCGCAAGCATCGCAGCCTGCCCATTTTTAAACGCGGTAGCCGCCTTTATATTGCAGTTTCTGATCCGACTAATCTGCAAGCCCTGGATGAAATCAAATTCCATGTTGGCATCCCGACCGAACCCATCTTGGTGCTGGATGACAAGCTCGGACGCGCCATTGACAAAATCATGGATGAATCTGACACCAGTCTTTCAGCACTGGAGGATTCCGACCTCGATAATGTCGAATTTATCGATGATGAGGAGGAAAAAAGCCCGGTCACCGAATCTGAGGCGGATGACACACCTGTAGTACGCTTCATAAACAAGGTGCTACTCGATGCCATCAATAAGGGCGCGTCTGATATTCATTTTGAACCTTATGAAAAATCCTATCGGGTGCGTTTTCGCATAGATGGAATACTGAAAGAAGTGGCTGCCCCGCCTATCAACATGGCACCGCGTCTGTCCGCCCGTCTGAAAGTCATGTCACGCCTGGATATATCCGAACGCAGGGTGCCTCAGGATGGCCGTATCAAGCTGCATCTTTCAAAAAATCGCGCTATCGATTTTCGTGTCAATACCTGCCCCACCCTGTTCGGGGAAAAAATCGTGCTGCGTATTCTGGATCCCAACAGTGCCAAACTGGGCGTCGATGCGCTAGGCTTCGAGCCTGAGCAAAAGAAGCTATTCCTTGAGGCATTGTATAAACCCTACGGCATGTTCCTGGTTACCGGTCCCACCGGCAGTGGTAAAACCGTCACGCTTTATACCGGCGTCAACATTCTCAATACACCGGACAACAATATTTCCACTGCCGAAGATCCGGTAGAAATCAACCTTCCCGGTATCAACCAGGTTAACGTCAATCTCAGAGTCGGGCTGGATTTCTCTGCTGCCCTGCGCGCCTTTCTGCGCCAGGATCCAGACATTATTCTGGTCGGCGAAATCCGGGATCGCGAAACCGCTGAAATTGCTATCAAGGCTGCGCAAACAGGCCATATGGTTCTCTCCACCCTGCATACCAACGATGCGCCTCAAACCCTGACCCGTATGATTAACATGGGTGTCCCGCCCTATAATATTGCCTCGGCGGTGAATATCATTATTGCCCAGCGTTTAGCACGACGGTTATGCAAAGAGTGCAAACAACAACTCGACATTCCTAAAGAAGCATTGCTCGCAGAAGGTTTTGCAAAAGAGGATGTTGCCGGCGGGCTGAAAATTTACGGTCCGAAAGGCTGTGACCAGTGCAGTGATGGCTATAAAGGGCGTGTCGGTATCTATCAGGTTATGCCCCTGTCAGAAGAAATGGAGCGCATGATCATGGAAGGCAGCAATGCTATTGCACTGGCCGATCAGGCAGAAAAAGAGGGGATTCCAGATTTGCGTAAATCCGGCCTGCTCAAGGTTAAAAACGGCGTCACCAGCCTGGATGAAGTAAACCGCGTAACCAAAGAGTAAGCACTATACAGTCTGCAATAAACCGGTAAATTAACAGGACTAAAATAAATGGCGGAAAAAGCGTTAAAGAAAAGTACCTTCACCTGGGAGGGCAAAGACAATAAGGGTCAGATTGTCAAAGGTGAAACGACCAGCCACAATCTGGCTCTGGTCAAGGCAAACCTGCGCCGCCAGGGCATTAATCCCACCAAGGTCAGAAAAAAAGCAACGCCTCTGTTTAGCGGCAAAGGAAGGGTTAAGGCATCCGATATCTCTATTTTCAGTCGTCAGCTGGCCACCATGATAAGTTCGGGCGTACCCTTGGTACAGGCCTTTGACATTATCGGCCGGGGTCATGAAAACAAAGGCATGCAACAATTGCTCGCCGCCATCAAAACCGACATCGAAAGCGGCAGCAATCTCTCCGAATCACTGAAAAAACATCCTTATCAGTTCGATGCTCTATACTGTAACCTGGTGCAGGCGGGTGAACACGCCGGTATCCTGGATGATATCCTCGACAAGGTTGCCCTCTACAAGGAAAAGACCGAGGCCATCAAGGGCAAGATCAAAAAAGCACTGTTTTATCCCGCTGCAGTCATGATCGTTGCCTTCGTCATTACCGCTATTCTGCTGATTTTTGTTATCCCGATGTTCCAGACTCTATTTGCTGGCTTTGGTGCGGATTTGCCAGCTATGACCAAATTTGTAATTGACTTATCCAAAATCTTCCAGACCTACTGGTGGGCCATTTTCGGCAGCATCGGTCTGGTTGTTTATGGTCTGCTGCAGGCCAAGAAACGTTCCAAAGGCTTCAATGTCTTTCTCGACAAAACTCTGTTGCATGCTCCCATCATTGGCCCCATTCTGCGCAAGGCCGCAATTGCCCGTTATGCCCGCACCCTCGCCACCATGTTTGCTGCAGGTGTACCTCTGGTAGAAGCCATGGATTCCGTTGCAGGTGCCGTGGGTAACATAGTTTATAGCGATGCGGTCATACGTATGCGGGATGAAGTCTCGACCGGAACCCAGCTCAATGTTGCCATGAAACAGGCCAATCTGTTTCCCAATATGGTGGTGCAAATGACGGCTATTGGCGAAGAGGCTGGCTCCATGGACACCATGCTGTCGAAAGTGGCCGACTTCTATGAGGAGGAGGTCGATAACGCGGTGGATGGCCTAAGCAGCCTGCTGGAGCCTCTTATCATGTCGATTCTCGGGGTTTTGATAGGTGGCCTGGTGATTGCCATGTACATGCCTATCTTCCAGATGGGTAAGGTGGTTGGCGGAAATTGAATGCTGAACGAACTATTCCGGCAACATATCGGATTTTATTATCTTGCTACATCTTTGCTGGGGCTAATCGTCGGCAGCTTCCTCAATGTCGTGATTTATCGTCTGCCCATTATGCTCAAGCGAAGCTGGAAGGCTGAATGTCAGATCTTTCTGGCTGAAGAAGGCCAACTTCCGCCCCAGGATAGAAAAGAAGATGGCGCACAGGTCTTTAATCTCAACACGCCGCGTTCCCACTGCCCGCACTGTGGTCATGCTATTGCTGCCTGGGAGAATATTCCTGTCATCAGTTATCTGATTTTAGGTGGCCGTTGCGCCGAGTGTAAAACAGGTATATCTCTACGCTACCCTGCGATTGAGCTTTTCAGCGCCTTTGTAACTCTGGCCTGTGCCTGGCACTTTGGGGTTACTATCAATGCCGCTTTTGCCATTCTCCTGAGCTGGGCACTGATTGCACTGGCATTTATCGATCTGGATGAACAATATCTGCCGGACTCTATCACTCAACCGTTGCTCTGGCTGGGTCTGTTGCTCAACACCTGGAATCTGTTTACCGATATGGAATCGGCTGTCATCGGTGCCGCCGCCGGTTATCTGGCCCTCTGGTCTGTATATATGTTATTCAAAAAATTCACCGGCAAGGAAGGAATGGGATTTGGTGATTTTAAACTTCTGGCCATGCTTGGCGCCTGGCTCGGCTGGCAGATGTTACCCGCGATCATATTACTTTCATCTATTGTCGGTGCCGTCATCGGCATTCTTCTCATTGCCGGCAATCGACATCAGCGCGGTATCCCCATTCCGTTCGGTCCCTTCCTTGCTACCGCAGGCTGGATCACTCTGCTCTGGGGACATAGCCTCAACCAGGCCTACCTGCAATGGATTACCACCTGAATTATATGATAAATATCGACAACACTGATGCGCGGATACACCGAGGTATGTTATAAATTTATATCGCTATGCTTACTAATACTTTTTCTCTCTGCGCTTTTGCGCCTCCGCGTTTAATTCAACTCTGTGCAGATAAAAACCAGACATGCTTGCGATAGGCTTAACCGGCGGCATCGGCAGTGGTAAAACACAGGTTTCGAATCACTTTGCCAGACTCGGCGCGCCCGTTATCGATACCGATATTATTGCCCGTGAACAGGTTGCTCCCGGTCAACCCGCATTAGCCGACATTGCGGCTGGCTTTGGCCCGAATATCCTCACCCCGGCGGGCCACCTCGACCGCCGCGCCCTGCGCCAACTCATCTTTGACCAGCCGGAAAAACGCCGACAACTGGAAGGTATTCTCCATCCGCGTATTCGTGAGGAGGTCAAAAAACATCTTGCTGTGATCAATGCGCCATGGGGCATCATTGTCATTCCCCTGTTGCAGGAAAGCAGACAACAGAATCTGGTCCAGCGGATTCTGCTGGTTGATGCCCCCCCTGAATTGCAACTATCCCGCACCATGTTGAGGGATAATAGTGGTGCCGCAGAGGTTAGGAAAATCATGGCCAGTCAGGCTTCACGCCAGTCCCGACTTGAGCTGGCCGATGATATTATCGTCAACGATAACTCGCTTGAGCAACTGCAACAACAAGTCGAAAAAATGTATCAATTCTACAACCAGCTTATCAGCAGTTGCTAAAAACACTGATTTGCACGACAATCCCCTACCCTGCCAACTCAAATAAACTGGACTCTTTCGTACCCTCCTGGGGGGTATAAGTAGCTTATATCGAATAGCCGTGGAAAATACGACCATATATGAACAACCTCTCAATGAACGTATGCGTACGTTCATGCGCCTGGAACATCTGTTCCAACAGACAGAGTACAGCATGCGCGGGTTTTCTGTCTGGGACAGTCGCGCCACCATTGCAAGCTTAATCGATATTCTGGAAATACTCTCTCGCGGCGATCTGAAAACCGAGATACTCAAGGAGCTGGATCATCAGCGTGCTGAACTCGCCAGTTTAAAAAACAAGCATGGTATCGATCACCAGCAACTGGACGATATCCTGGGTCAATTGCATCAAGCGCGGAAAAAACTTCACGAACATAACGAACAACTGGGTCAGTCCCTGCGCAACAATGAACTACTCAGCATCCTGCGTCAGCGTAGCAGCATCATTTGTGGATGCTGTAATTTTGATCTGCCCGTTTATCATTTCTGGCTCCAGCAGGAGCCTGAAAAACGTATCGATATGCTGGAACAATGGTATGAAAATCTTACCGTTATTTCAAAACCCATCAACCTGATGCTTTCTATTCTACGCGAAGGTGCTGACCCCCGCCGCATGACGGCAGAACAAGGCTTCTATCAGCAAAGCCCGGATAGCAACAGCGCCCCGGTGCAACTGCTACGCGTCAGTTTGTCTGCCGATGCCGCTTATTTTCCTGAAATAAGCGCCGGCAAACATCGCTTCACCATCCGTATGCTCGAACCACAGAAAAAAGGTCGACCCCTGCAAACTCAGGATGATGTCGAATTCACACTCTGGTGTTGCGCTCTGTGATAGCAAAAACGACCCAGCAAAAAATTGTAAGCTGCCCGAACTGTGGCAAGGAGGTCGTCTGGGGTAAGGATAGTCCCTGGCGGCCTTTCTGCTGTAAACGCTGCAAACTGATTGACTTGGGAGACTGGGCCAGTGAGGCACACAGGATAAAGGGTGAAACTATTATGCCCGAAAATTTTCCTGATACGGATGATTATGAATAGTAGAAACCTTATACTAATAAGTGCGTTGATTATGCGACATCTCTAGACTCAGTTTTCTTCCATCAATAGTTATAAGAAAATCATACATCATGTCGTATAACTAATATACTAATTAGTAAGGAGGCAAGTCCGAATGAAAATAACTTGGTTTTTTGCAGTGTCATCACTGCGGTTTCTGCTCGTCTAAAATAAAACGCCCTTTCTAAAAGAGCACATCTCGTCTTGAGTTAAACAAAGATATTTTGTAACTACTCACCCCATCAAGTCGATTTCACCCGCAAGCGCGATTTGAATCGCAACCAGAGGATTATACCCCTTGTTTGCCATCGTTTGCAGGTAGCTT
>VAOX01029093.1_pt1 | contig 12474 bp, 10 predicted proteins | sample 3393891 | NCBI WGS metagenome assembly VAOX01 (sample SAMN08290429, study PRJNA428436) | hydrothermal vent metagenome | isolation source: Deep-sea hydrothermal vent chimney | place: Indian Ocean: Southwest Indian Ridge | depth 2822 m m | reverse complement strand
GTTACGCATTTTCTGTGGATGGACGATGTGCTGATGTATGAAAGCACCCGCAAAGGCCAGGTGCGCAGTAATGAAAAACTGTATCTATTTGAGCCCGGGACGTTTAAGCCACTGGCATTTGTGGAAAACAAAGCGGTTTACCACTATCATCTGGATCATCTGGGCACGCCGCAGGAAATTACCGATGCACAGGGTAATATTGTCTGGGCGGTGAGTTTTAAGGCTTATGGTCATTTAGCGGTTGCGTATAAGAACCGGATAGAGAATAATCTACGGTTCCAGGGGCAGTATTTTGATAGTGAAACCGGCTTACATTATAATCGGTTCAGGTATTATGATCCGAGTTGTGGGCGGTTTATAAATCAGGACCCTATTGGGGTGGCGGGGGGTAATAATAATTATCTTTATGTGCCTAATCCTACTGGGTGGGTTGATCCTTTTGGGTTGAGTAGTAAGGAAATTGGGTCTGTTTGTCCGGTGATTGTAAACAAGGCAGATGAGGTTATCAAAGAAACTTTATCTGCAAAAGAAAAGAATATAATAAGTCAATATACCTTAACTGCTGATGAAGCTTTAGAAGCAGGAGAGAAGTTTCTTGGGGAAAATTATAAAGAAATAGGGAAGCCTGGCAGTGGAGTATTTAGGAGTGCTGATGGTACTCGACAATTTAGAATGGACAGTGGATCACTTGCAGGAAGTCATCCTCCAAATAAACCACATGTACATCTTGAAATATACAAGCCAGGTTCAAATAAGCCTATAGTAAATAATCATATACCTTTTGTGGACGAATAAGTATATGAATACAATTAGACTAAACATTATTGGTAAAATAATAAAAGGGGATGATGCTGGCTCATATGTGAAAATTATTGATGATACAGTAAATACAGGTGGTTACCTCGTCATTATTTCAAAGAACGAATCATTTGAAAATGGCTATGATGATTGGGTTGAAAATATGAGTGCACTAAATGGGTACTTCGCCGAATCAAACTGGGTCATTGATTGGTGTGAATAATTAAGTATAAATTCGGTTTACCAAATTGTCGTTATAAACAAGAGCAGGGATTATGATGTTAAATTGATCAGAATCTGGCCTTTTGTACGGTTGGAATCTGGGAAATAACAGATGTTTTAAGATCATGTAGCATTTATTTCTCTTTTTCAAGATCCTCAATCACCTCCACCATAAATCGGGCGGCCTCGCCGCCGGTTACAGCACGGTGATCAAAACTCAACGACAATGGAATGCGTTTATGCACTTCAACCTTATCGCCTACGGCAACCGGCTCTTTACAGATTCTACCCGCGCCTAAAATCGCCACCGTTGGCGGCACGATAACCGGGTTGGCATATCGCCCACCAATGGCACCAAAGTTTGAGAGGGTGATGGTGTTTCCCCGGAGAAACTCCGGCGGTAATTTGCGTGATACCAGCTGCGCTTTTAATGTATTAATCTGCTCGCGCAACTGCACATCTGACAGCTCATTCACATTTTCAATCACTGGCACAAATAGCCCCTGATCGGTATCCACGGCAATGCCCAGATGGATCTGTTTAATGAGCCTCCGGCCCACTGAGTGACTATCATACCAGGCATTCAGCGATGGCTCGGCTTTGCTGGCGTTAACCATTGCACGAATCAGCCGTATGCTTACATCACAGGCATCAGCCCATGCACCAATATCGGCATCATCATTCAGCGTAACTGAGGCTACTTCCGCATGTGCATGCGACATGGCATTTGCCATTGCCCTGCGCACACCGCGCAGGGGCTCCAGTTTGCCCACCTGCTTCAATATACCCGCCACCCGCTCAATATCCGATGCAATAATCGTGTCATTCGGCCCGGACGGTGAAACCATGGATAAATCCACATCCATGCGCCGCGCCAGTGCGCGCACAGCAGGGGTTGCCTTAATTCCTACATCACGACCAGAAGATGAAAACTGCTGCGGCTTTTCTGTATATATTTCGCCACCGCCGGGTATTTCTCCCACCACCGTACCCGTGTCTTTTTCTACTGCGGGTGTTTCTGTGCCTGCATCTTCCCCTGCAAACTCCAGCAGCGGATCACCGGTATGAATAATATCCCCCGGTTCACCAAAAAGTCGGGTGATTTTTCCCGCCTGCGGGGAAGGTATATCTACGATGGCCTTCGCGGTTTCCATAGACACAATATTTTTATCCACTTCAACCGTGTCGCCTTCTTTTATAAACCATTCAACAATTTCAGCTTCTGGCAGGCCTTCGCCTAAATCGGGTAGTTTGAAAATACTCATGTATACTCCATCGCATTAACTGCGCCATCGACTATCTGCTCAACACTCGGCATATAGTATTCTTCAAGGCGGTACAGGGGCATAATCGTGTCATAACCACAGACACGTTGTACCGGCGCAAGTAAAAAGGTTAAGCCCAGCTCGGCCAGTTGTGCAGCAATTTCCGCCCCCACCCCACCACTGCGCACCGCTTCATGCACGATCACACAGCGGCCTGTTTTTTCCACCGACTCCAGTATCGTATTAATATCCAGCGGCCTGAGTGTTGCAACATCAATCACTTCGGCACTGATCCCCCGCTGCTCCAGTTGCTCTGCCGCCTGTAATGTTTCATGCAACATGGCACCCCAGCTTAACAGACTAATATCACTCCCTTCTCGCAACACAAAACAGACATCCAGCGGCAATGCAACACCATCGTCCTCCACCGCTTCTTTGTGCAAACGATAGACTCTTTTGGGTTCAAGAAAAACAACGGGGTCAGGGTCGCGGATTGCAGCAAGCAACAAACCATATGCTCTTGCGGGGGATGATGGCACCACCACTCGCAGGCCCGGCATATGCGCAAATATGGCTTCCGTACTTTCAGAGTGATGCTCTGGTGCATGTATCCCACCGCCATAGGGCGCACGTAATACCATCGGACAACTTAAGCGTCCCCGTGTGCGGTTGCGAATTCGACTGGCATGGTTAATCATATTGTCAATAACCGAATAAATAAAACCCATAAACTGAATTTCTGCCACCGGCCTCAAACCCTGTGTTGCCATGCCAAATGCCATCCCGGCGATTAAGGTTTCTGCAAGGGGGGTATCAACAACTCGCGCTGTTCCAAATTTTTTCTGTAAGTCGTGGGTTGCTCGAAACACACCGCCATTAATGCCAACATCTTCACCCAGGATGACAACATTCTCATCAACGGCCATTTCACTGGCCATCGCCATATTTAGCGCATCAATTAAAGTGATTAATTCTGACATTATTCAACCACCTTTTTCATACATTCGGCCCGCTGCTGCTGCAAACTTTGTGGTAACTGTTCATAGAGTGAATCAAATATTGATTCAACCGGCTGTCGAGGGGTGTTGAGATAAATTTCAACCTGCTCATCGATCTGCTGCTGACACTGCTCTTTTATTTCATTTAAAGCATTCTCACTGACTTTTTTATCCTGTAGCAAATGCAGTTTCAACCGCTGAATGGGTTCATTTTTCCAGGCCTCTTCCACTTCTTTTTCGCTGCGATAACGGCTCGCGTCATCGGCGGTGGTATGATTTCCCAGACGATAGCTCATCGCTTCTATTAAATGCGGGCCACCACCTGTTCTGGCGCGCTCAATGGCAGCAGAAATTTTTTCATAACACCCCATAACATCATTGCCATCAATCTGCTCACAGCTAATGCCGGCGGCGACCGCTTTTTGCGCCAGTGTTTTCGCCGCACTTTGCTGACTGCGGGGCACTGAAATGGCCCACTGGTTATTGTGCACAAGAAATACCACGGGTAACTGCCACACACCTGCGCCATTAATGGCCTCATAGAAATCGCCTTTTGAGCTGCTGCCATCACCGATAACACACACCGCTACACGGGGCTGCTTTCGTAGTTTAAATGCATAGGCCACACCCACCGCATGACAGGTCTGGCTGGCAATCGGCACACAGAAAGGCAGATCATCACCGCCATTTTGAAAGGCCATGCCCCGTTCATCACCGCCCCAGTAAAGCAGTATTTCCGATATGCTCACACCGCGCACAAATAGCGCAGCATATTCTCGATACATGGGAGCGAGTACATCGTCTTTCGCCATTGCATAACCGGCGGCGGTGGGCAGCGCCTCCTGTCCCAGGGTTGATGCATAGGTGCCCAGACGACCTGTTCGTTGCAGAGCAATGGCCTTGCTATCAAACAGGCGGGAAGTTAGCATATTGCGATAAAGTTTTAGCAGGTTTTCCGTGCTCGAGGTGAACGCCCCGGGCATAGCCTGCAACTGCCCCTGGTTGTTAAGCAACTGACTATAGTAAATAGAAAACGATGCAATCTCTTTCATTAAACTGCTCCTGCATTTTTAAATGCGCTTCAGCCTGCGTTCAGGATACAGACCTGAGTGAATCAGCCGCATGCTTTTCAATAACCGCTTCGGCCTGTCTGTCTGCAATATAATCTGTGGGCTTTTTCTGCTGCGCTGCCTGTTCAAAAATAGTTAATAAGGTATTATAAATCTGCTCTATTTTTTCATTAATCATTTCTACCTGGTTAATATAAGCGATCTGTAACAGACCACCGGAATTAATCACATAATCCGGCGCATAGAGAATACCCGCCCTGCTGATCTGCTCACTCAGGTTTTCATTTAACAGCTGATTATTAGAAGAACCGGCAATAATGGGGGCTTTTAATCGTGCGAGGGTTTCTTCCGTTATGCTCTGGCCTAATGCACAGGGTGAGAACACATCGCATTCAATATCATAGATATCATTAACCGCCACCACCGTGCAGCCGAACTCATCAACGCAGGATTTTAATGCTTCCGAGCTGGTATCACAGACACTAATCACTGCGCCCTGTTCATGTAACATTTTAATGAGTGCATAGCCAACGTGGCCCGCGCCCTGCACTGCAATGTGTTTACCGCTGATCTGCTCGGAGCCATATTTTATTTTCAACGCGGCCTGTATACCATATAACACACCCCGCGCAGTGTAGGGTGATGGATCACCAGTGCCTGCCATTTGCTGCGTGGTGCAAACAACATGTGCGGTACGAGTTGCAATAATGTCCATATCTCGGGGCGAGGTTCCGCTGTCAACGGCGGTAATATATCGCCCCCCCAGGCTTTCCACAAAATCGCCATAGGCGCTAAATAAAGCCCGCCGATTTTTCAGTTGCGCGGGGTATAAAATAACGGCTTTACCGCCGCCAAAGCACAGATGATTAATAGCCGCCTTATAGGTCATGCCTTTTGCAAGGCGCAACGCATCATTAACGGCCCTGTCTGTATCCGGGTAGGGTATAAAGCGCGTACCTCCCAGGGCGGGGCCAGGCTCAGTGCTGTGAATTGCGATAATCGCCTGTAGCTGGCTGGCGGGGTTGTGACAAAAGTGCAAATCGGCAAAAGGCAGGTTTGCTGTCTGCTGGAAAACATCGGCCATGAAACTGTGACTGGTAGCATCCATCATAGTAACGACTCCTCACTTGAAATTATTTGCTCCTGTATAAAATATAGACCATTCGGGTAACTATTTTATCCTTAATTCTAAAAAAAAAAGAATAGCCAGAAAAATCCCCCTGCCCTGTTCCCACGCTCTGCGTGGGAACAGGGCAGGACTAACAACTCATACCTCCCCGCCTCAGGCCGCACAGATACCGTAACGGGGCAATATATCGTGCAGCACAGAAAAGCGGTGTGCCTGTGTGGCATCATGGAATAGCTTCCAGTTGCTGCTAACAAAGTTATCTTTATAGGTATGCACCCGCTCATCATGACTGGTGCCTAATGCTTCGGCTTTCCAGGATGCTCTGCCCCGTGGCGCATAGGTCACACCTGCCTGTTTACCAAAACTAAAGCGTCCATCGGCTATTGCCTTAAGCCAGATTTTATGTCGCTCCTCGCCTTCTTTAATTCTGGTATTTCCAAGCAATTCAAAAATAACCTTCCTGTTTTTTTCACCGATGCCGTCAACCGCTGCATCCGCATCACCCTGTCGATATCGTTGCATAGCAATACAGAGCTTATTGGCGGCTTCGCAAAAATCCTCTCTGTTATTGCGCTCAATCAGAACTTTATGACCATTGACATATGTCCAGGTAATAAACGGCATATCAGGTAAAACATTCGCACGACCATGACCCAGTGGTGGTACCACATCATCCAGCATACCGCGCAGCCACTTATCCAGACCACCAGCAAAAACACCTGTACCGCTTGTCTCTTTCGCATCATCCACTTCATTAATGGTGTGCAACACACCGGCAAAGCCCTGGTGTGCCCAGGTATCCGCATAAACATGCATGGTGACACCGAGTTGATGCAGGCCATAAGCACGTTCCCTGTGTGCGATGCATTCGCGTATCATATCCTGTGCCACCGGACTATCCGGACAACAGACAATTTTTTCAATAAACCCACCCTGCGGATTTGAACCCGCCGGTTTGCCCCCATTGCCAGGCAAAAAGTGAAACGGTAACCACACCTGATGGTTTGCCAGATCTTTGGCATTGCGAGGATCCAGCATACTGTGTGCAGAACTGATCCGGTTATAAATCGCTTTATTATGAAAATAAACCGGGCCTTCACTGGTGCAGTCGTCAACATATTGCGCTGCATAGGCAATAATCTGCGCCTCTGGATCAGTAAATCCGGCAAGCCGAGCGGCCACATAGGTCACCGCATGATGAAAATCAATTTGCATGGTATTCTCCTCACTATTCGTGAACTGGAAAAATCATTTTGAAGCTGAGTTATGGCTGGCGAAAACACCGCAGACTGGCGGCTTTTTCTTCCGCGCCAAGAAAAGTTCTCCGGTGATACTTACTGGTTTTACCCATGCGTTTTAACTTGTCCTGCCACATGGGGTTGTAGGGCATTAATGAACACTTGCTCACCGCATTTTGCCGTAGAAATTCTGCCAGCCCTCTGAGATTTTGTTCACTGTCTGTAATGCCGGGAATCAGGGGAATGCGTGCAACAACAGGCACGTCTGCACTGACTACCAGGCGGGAAAAATTTTTCATAATCAGCTGGTTTGAACATCCGGTATAGCGCCGACTCTGGAAATCATCCACTAACTTCAGGTCAAAATAAATCAGATCCAGCCAGGGCAACAGCTGCTGCTGAAAACGCCGGTAATTAAACAGCCCGCAGGTTTCAATTGCGGTGTGAATACCGTCTGCTTTTAAGGCTTTCAGGAAATAATGGTTAAACGCCATTTGCCGTGTGGGTTCACCACCCGAGAGCGTCACCCCGCCGCCACTTGAACGATAAAATTTCCGATCCTGGCGCACACGATACAATAGCTCGTCCAGCTCAATCCATTCATCCAGCGGCTCACCTTTCAGATCCGTTTCCTGATGCAGGCTCATGCCTTCCGGGTTCTGACACCAGACACAGGAAAGTGGGCAGCCTTTGAAAAAAACCGTACTGCGAATCCCGGGGCCATCTTCACTGCTGTCTCGCTTTATATCAAAAATAAGCGCGTAATGTTGCATAGAATATTTATTCACTCACTGCCTGCCGAGCACTTTTCCCAATGGCACCAAACTTGAACATATGACCAAAATTACCGGTTAGCTGCACCTGATTTTCCAGCAGTAACTGCACCGGATCTACATCGGGGCGCTCAATCAGACCCAGTATGGATTTAATGTCTTTAAAACGAATAATCAGGTCAACTTTATCCGAGTTTTTTTCCAGTTGTTCGGCCTCTTCTTCGGTTACGGCCTCAGCAGAAACAATGGCATGATGGTTTAACTCATCTCCATCAAAAAGTTTGCTTATATCCGGGCAAAAACGGATATAAACATTCATATCATCCTCTGCTTTACTGGTGCGAATCAGGAACTTTCCCTGATAGTATCGAATGCCGTTTTCTGCCTCAGGATCGTTCATCACAAAATTGTCGTCAAAAAAATCCCGAGATTTTTTTGCTTTAAAACTATCCAGTTCATCGGCAATAAGAAAACCAAACTCCAGTTCAATCAGTTTAGCCATGCCGAGCGCCAGTAAGCGTCCCGCGCCTCGATCAATTAGCCCTTCCAGTGCGCCATTTAGTTCGCCTGCCTGGAAACCCGAAAACATCAGGCTATGAACACCATGGGGTAAAGACGGTATCGTTGCATGCATAATGAAACTCCTAATTATTCAGAATCAGCTATTCAGGGCGTGCTGCTCAATGCCACTGGCCATGCCGAAATTGGCACGATCAATAATTTCCTGACGCATCTGAGGGCTGAGGGTTACAAAATAGGCCGAGTAGCCCGCGACTCGAATCATTAAATCTTTATACGGTGCCAGTGCCGCCGTCAGGGCCACCTGTTCTGCATCGCTCGCGCCAGCAACTGATGCGGCAGTGGCCGCTTCATTGGCTGCCGTGAGGTCGGCCACCGATGAAACACAGAGTTGAACCAGCACACCATTTTCATCCAGAAAGGCTTTCATATGATCGGCAAACAAATCGGTATCCGCATCAAAATACTCGTCTCCCCGTGGTGTCAGGCTCAGGTTATAGGTGTAGCCATTTTGTACGGTATCGGCATCTACACTGGCAACCGACATCATATGATCCAGTAATATCACCGGCTCGCCATTACGCTTAACAATGCCCGGGCAGGGCGTAATACCACCGGCAAATGGCTGGCTTTGCTGGCGGCCATTGGGTGTGGCTTTTGACAGCATGCCAAACCCGGCATGGTTGGTCATGCTCCAGTAACCCGTAAGATAGCGTCCTCCACGATGTGTGCGATATTTATAAAAGGTGTCCTGTATCATTTTTGTTAACAGTCGAGTGTATTTCACCGCCAGGCTATTATCATAAGTGCCACTGTCTGCAACACCCGCACCGTATTTGGGTGCCAGACGAATTGCCTGTTTAATTTCTGCCAGTCTTGCGGCACTCATTTTTTCTGTTTTATCCGCGGAATGACCCAGAAAGCCCTGAAAAATATTTTTTATTTTTTCAAAAAAATCAGCCCTGTCTTCTGTTAGCGATTTCACATCAAAATTGGCATCAAGCACAGCGGCCAGCTCTGCGGCTTTTATTTTCCGGGAAAACACCAGCGAGTCGATAACACAAAATGAATCAATCACATCCGCCAGACCGATAATCGCCACACCCGCAGAATTATACCGCGCGCCACCCGAAGCAAGATCGCGCATTTTTGCGCCACTTTCTCCCGGACGATTGGTTGGCCCTTCAAATAAACCTGACAGTAAGGGCGAAGGCCGAATTTTTTCCAGCGTTCTTCCCAGGTAATTATTAAACTGCACACAGTGGCGTGCCATCTGATCCAGCTGAAAGGCGAATGCATCAATAAACTGCTGTATGTGCTGCATTTTGTCGAGCGGCGGTGTGGTGTACTCGGCTTTGCCGGTAAACAGGTTAAGAGCTTTTTCATCAATGCCATCACTGCGATGCTTGCCACCAGACATGGCCAGCTCCAGTATCGCAGGCAACACCATTAAGGTAGAACCGGTATGGCCGTAATGTTTATAATCGGCATTCTGTTCAATGCAGCCAATGGAAGCATAATCATGGGCATCTGCCAACGCCTGCTCCTCTGAAACACCTTTATGCGCCTTATAATAGTTGGCCATACTTTGTATCACCGGCACATCACCATGTAGCGCAGGCGTGGCACGGGTCATTAAATTTACCTGGCAAAGTCGTTTAAGATAAGGGTCGATTTCACCCGCCGCCAGTGGTTTTCCATCAACGCCGCGGTGATGCACATCTTTATGATAGCGGGCATGCACATTGGGGTCTCGAATAGACAGCAGTTCTGTCGCCTTAAGAATGATATAGGTCATATCATTCACCGCATCCACCGTCTGCCCGTTTTCATAACGTGTCCCCCCGACGGTAAGTGCCTGATTGGAACCACTGCCCGCAAATAGCACTTCTGCACTTTCCGGTGAGAGTGGCACATGGTCGGAACAACGTAAAAAGAAATGACACATTAACTCAACCGCATCACGGGTGTAGTTTTTTCGATCTACATCTGATGTCAGTTTTTTCCAGTCACTCAGGTAAAAGTCATTCAGCGTCTGATCCATACGCCCCGGCGAAAGGCCAAAATTTGTATTTTCCTGTAGCAACAGGTGATAGCAAATCCAGACCGCTGTGGTTGCTTCGGCCAGGGTTTGCGCGGGTTCGGCGGGTACTTTTCGGCAAATGACCGCGAGGCGTTTATTACCCACCTCTTCTGCTGCCTGAGCCAGGCGTTTCGCATAATCAATAACACCTTCATAAACCTCTATAACCCCCTGTAAAAATGCTTTTTTCTCCTCAGTATCTGCAATATTGTTATCAATATCCTGTTGTAGCTGATTAATCAGTCCATTAAAACCATATTTCAGCATCCGACCAAAATCCGGTGTGGCATGAGACACTGAGGTGGCCTTGTCGCTCAGGTAAAAAGCCACCCGCTCGAATAATTGCTGACAACGAGGTGTTTCCCCTGCCTTGCTAACCAGCGGCGGATCAATTGACGGCGTGCCATCTTCAACACTGTCACGATCCTCATCCGCATAATCCGCGGTATCATAATCACTGTAACGCGCCGCTTCCTGTACCGGGCGGCGTTCCAGCCAATAGGGGAAAATATCTTTATTCAACCGTTCAGCCACTTGCGGGCGAATTTTAAATGGATTCTGCGGGCGCGTTGAAATCGTTTCCAGCTCAGGCCAGATACAGTAGCCGCTCATTTCCATGTACACCACCGGGCCAACAAAACTGGTGGTGGTTTGCCCGGGCAGCAAATCAGTATCTCTTACCAGTGGGGTTTTATGGGTAAAAATATGCTTCAATGCCTTTGCGCGGCGAGTTTGCGCAGAAAACCGCTGATTCTCAGGCGCTCTCATAAACTCGGTTAACAACCTCGGCAGCTCATCACACACTTCAGGAATCCATTGCGGATCGAAGAGCTGGTCACGCCAGGCGCTAACAACCGGAAACTGATCGAGCGTAATATGTACCAGCGCAAGATCACTGAGGGTTTTAATTTTCTCCGGCGTTGTATTCGCAATGGCTGATGGTCGGCTTTCTCCGGCTGTCTCAGCTGATACATCGCCAGCATCAAGATCAACCTTGATACCACCTCTGTGTACCGCCTGCTGATTTTCTTTATTTTGCGCATCTGAAGCCAAATGACTCATAACGACCACCCATTAAAATTAAAATTAAATTTTATCGGCAACTACTACATTAGACAGTTAATCCTGAAATCTTCAGTTGAGCAGGTGAATAACATGATCGTGAAAGCCTCAATATTCTCAGTAACTTGCAGTACTCCTGTGCGTTCAACTGATGAATTCAGGTTAATATTTATCCACCTTCTTTTTAAACCAGAAACCTGCCGCCACGGTTGTTATAACCAGCCAGCTAATAATAATAAGCCAGCCATAGAAAAAGGGCGGCTCCCAGAAACTGTAACCGCCGCCCTGGCTCACTTCATTATATGTACCAATTTTCATCCACACGCCCCAGTCCACCATAAAGGGCAAAAAGGTGAGAAACAGCGCAAGTGCTGTTGTCCAGGGGACAATCCGATCTTTAGCAGTTCGATAACACCAGTGCGCAAATATATACCCAACATTACCCAGAAGCACCATCAGTATGACAAAAACAACGGTAAAATAAGCAACAGGCGGGTTATCAAAGGGCACATCAAGCCACCCCGTTTTATACATAATTTCCCATGCCGGATAAGCGCTGATCAGATACAGGCCACCGGGAACAAACCCGCAGGCAAAGTAAAAATTCAGCATACCGAGCGGTTTGCTGGTGTAGTATTCTTTCTCTTTTCTTAAATAATTTTGTGACAGAAGCGCAAACACCTGGCCTATCGCCAGTGCGGCGGGTAAATCGACCTGTATCATAATGGCGCTCCTTAAAAACTGAGTTTTATAAGCTCGATAAAATAAACGACCACATATAACAACTTGCACCTGAACAAAGATTGTAGCCTCTGTCCCATGACAATGAATTACACTCTGTTCAGAACCAGGAAATATACTCGCAAGCATTCCCATACTCTGAACAAAGTACAATGCCAGAAGCTACAATCTATTTTAATAAATGCCCTGAAAATCTCTACATAATTAGTATTTTTAATAGAAATGCAGATCATATAAAAAATAGTTATAACAACTTCTATGATTCAGCTCAGGGGCACAGTTAAACACTCTCTCATTACCTCCTTATTCCAAACTACACAGGCTAGACTATACAAAAAAATTGACCTCTCGACATTGATGCTGATCAAGAACTTTATTTATTATGCTAAAATTAGCGATAGTAAGTACCAGTTGCCTATTGATCAAAGCATGCTTTCAGGTTTATGCTGTTAAAGGGTATTAAATTATTTCAAGATGCTTTAACCTAGATTAATCAGTTGACTCACGAAAGTCTGCACAACTTCTTGATTCGTATAGCTATATGAAAAAAGTATTCATCACCAATGAGGTGATTTC
>VAOX01037195.1_pt1 | contig 12475 bp, 11 predicted proteins | sample 3393891 | NCBI WGS metagenome assembly VAOX01 (sample SAMN08290429, study PRJNA428436) | hydrothermal vent metagenome | isolation source: Deep-sea hydrothermal vent chimney | place: Indian Ocean: Southwest Indian Ridge | depth 2822 m m | reverse complement strand
CATTTTGCATGGCGATTTCAGCAGCAGCTACGCCATTACCGGCATTTAACTGAACCACCATCGTTGCCAATACGGCATCGGTTGGTGGAATCCCCGTTAAACGCTCATGTATTCGTTTAGCCTGGTCATTGACACCGGCTTGTACAAAAGACACACAGCTTAAACTGAGTGCCATTAGTAAAGCCGACCCTATTTTCTTTGTTTTTAAAAACGAACTGTTCACGTTCATATTGTTATTCCTCTGGCCTGTTGTGCGTAAGTGCCAAGATAATTACTCATAAATTTAATTTATCAGGATTTAAGCTCGATTCGCTCTAACTTCATTCTGATATTCGTATAAAATTATTCGTCTACATCTATAAAGCTATGTATTTTGTTAGCTCATGCTATAAATATGCCTTAATGTAGACATTTTTCCAGTTAAAAGTCGTAATAATGTGATTAAGTTAACAAAATGATTGTATAAATTGCGAACCAGTTTTGTTTTGCTGCATTTGACACTATAAATTTCACGTATACTTAAGTGGTTGCTAATGCAGTAATGGCTTAAATGAGACACAGTTAACCTTCATAATATCGTACAAATATTGTACAGCGTTAGTTATTAATTAACAAATATCATGCTATTTAATGTGCCGTTTTGGTTAATATAAATAAGATAATTGTGGATTCGACTAATTCGATACTCAATCAAAAGCAAAATCGCTGAACACGCTTTGCAATTTGATATAAACTGTATAATGACTGTTTCCTAATTGAAGGCCATTTAATTTAACTGTAATTAACAGCTGAATACTGACGTAGTAATATTCGTTTTAGACCGGTATTTAACGTAAAACAGATGAGATTCGGCTCAATTCGCGCAAAAGGGTTGCTCGGCATCAAAAACATGCCAAAAGCTTCAAATTAAAGTGTATTTAATTTTCAAACTGCCGAAATAAAGTAAAGCAAAGTAGGAATTTAACGAATGACCTTTTTCAATAAGACATTAACTTTATTAACAATAGTGCTCTTTAGCCTGGTTATTACTGCATGCGACCAAACAACGCAACAAGCTGATAGCAGTACTATTGACCGACAAGCGCTCAACTACGCTTATTTCGTTAATGACACAGCAAATCACAGCGCCCCAACCCACCTTAGTATCAGCGAAGTACTGGCCATTAATTGCAGTGCTTCAACCTGTCATGGGGTTGGTGGCAATAACGGTGGTACTTTTAAAATCTACGGTTTACCATTAGATACCGATGCTAAAAATATTAGTAATTTTATTTCAGCACAAGCACACGTCATTAAAGGTCCTGAAGATACTGCACCCACCGTGACGACCAATAATTACCCATTAGCGCACACTAGCCCGATATTAAAAAAACCACTATCCTTATTGGCAGGTGGTGTCATTCATAAAGGCAACGTCAATGCTGCTAGCTTATTTACCACGGTTTCTGAAAGCACCAATAATGCCGGTGGTAACGACTATGGTGAGATTTACCGCTGGATTGCATTTGATCAACCCTAAAAAAAAATAATAATGAATTTGAAAATGAGATTATCTGTTATCGTCGTAATTCTACTTGGTATCGTGTTTGAAACCGGGCTAGTGCACGCCAAAGAAAAAACTCAAAAAAGGTTAATAGTCACTGTTGCCGACCCTATTTTAGAACTGCATACCGGCCCTGGTGCAAACTTCCCAATTTACGACATAATCGAACGGGGTGAACGAATTCAAATAATACGGCGTAAAACCGACTGGTATCAAGTACGTGGCACCTCCAATCGCATCGGTTGGGCAAGCCGAGAACACATGTCGGAAACACTGGATAACGCCGGCATCAAAAAAGGCACCCGCGAAATCATATTAGAAGACTATTTACGCGATAAATTTCGATTTGATGCGGCCCTAGGATCGTTCAATGGCGAGTCCAGTGTTAACATTCGGCTCGCTTACCGAACCAATGAAAATATAATGCTAGAATTTGGTGTAACCAGCATTGCAGGTATTTACTCTAACTCGCCGTTGTACCAAGCTAATGTTTTATTAGAGCTTTATACCGATCTCGATTTTAGACCCTTTGCTTTTATGGGCTACAGTAAATTCATGAATGTGCCCAATAGCGCAGCAGATTTAACCTCGCACGAGCTTGATCTATTAAATGCCGGGTTTGGAATGAACTATTATTTGACTGAGCGGTTTATCATTCGTTTCGAATTTGGCGACTATGTTGTTTTTAAGGGCAATAACCGAAATGATGAATTTTTAAATTCCAGTCTCGGTTTTTCTATCTTTTTTTAATATTTAATAACAAACGGTTAAACGATGAAAATTTTAACTACAATTAACGTTACCACTATCATGCTCGTGCTACTGACAAGCATAGCAAGCACTAGTATTGCAGCAGAAAAATCCACCTCATCCGATATCATTACCCCTGATATCGAAAGAGAAGATACTGATGTGCCCAGAATTAAAACAGAAGATTTTGAAATTGGTGCTTATGCCGGAGTGTATAGTACTGAAGATTTTGGCACGAGCACGGTTTATGGTGTCACGGGGTCCTATCACTTTACTGAAGATATATTTTACAGCCTTACGATTGGCTCAAGTACCGTTATTGATGCGAGTAACCGTACTTCCGTCATGTCGAATAAACTGTCCTACCTCAACTTATTATTTGGTTATAACGTATTACCCGGTGAAGTGTATAGCAGTGCCGGAAAAGCCTGGAGTAGTTCAACCTATTTTGTCGGTGGTCTGGGCATAACCGATATTAATAATAGTCAAAATTTAACCATAATACTTGGCGGCGGCCTACGACTAGTCCCCAGTAAAAGTATCGCCGTGCATATTGATTTCCGTGATTACATTTTAAATTCGAACTTAATTGGCCGTAATAAATCCAGCCAAAATATTGAAATTACTGCCGGCGCAAGTTGGTTTTTTTAAGCATATTTTATTATATAAATAGGTATACCAAATGAAAAAATTTAAAAATACAGCCCCCGTTATTTTTTCAATCGTCATTGCTATTGCTAGCTTAACGATGAGCTCAACCGCTTCGGCGGTAAAAGTAAAACAAGTTGCTCCTGATTTTACCTTGGCAAGTAATAAGGGATCGAATATTCGCTTAAAGGATTTACGCGGCAAAGTTGTCATGATCAATTTTTGGGCTACTTGGTGTGCACCATGTCGAAAAGAATTGCCACTATTAAACGATCTTTATAATAAATACAAAAGCAAGGGTTTTGTTCTGCTCGGTGTCAATATCGATGATAAAAGCTCGCTGGCTAAAAAGATGATTAAAGAATTAAAAATAAATTTTCCCGTGTTATTTGATAGTAATCAAGCAACCAGCGAATCCTATGATTTGCAAGCAATGCCAAGTACCTTCATCCTGGATAAAAACGGCGTAATACGATTTAGCCATTATGGTTATAAATCGGGTTACGAAAAGAAATATGAAAAAGACGTAAAATCCTTACTCTGACATCAAATTAATTAAAATGAAACATTATCTAAAACTACTATTTACCTTCAATTTGCTGCTGGTCATCTTATTAAGCTCAGGCTGCGCCAAAAAAGCCTGGGTAAAACCCTATGAACGGGAAATTTTGGCTAAACCCATCATGTTGTTTTCACGCGACTCCTTTGCTGATATATATATGGATCACGTGCATGAAGTTCGTGAAGGCGCACAGGGTGGTGGCGTTGGCGCTGGTGGAGGATGTGGCTGTAATTAATACAACACAAATACAATAATAATGATAAAAAGCTACCGACTATTTTCCTTACCGCTATTATTGGCACTGTTGCCACTAATAACAGTGTCAACAATTAATGCTGCAGTATTACCCGAAGACAGAACCGACATTTTATACCATAACTACACCGGTGGTAATATCACCGTTGATGGCCCGGCACTGCTGATTCGCAAAGGCATTGGCGACGATTTTTCTGCCAACGCGCATTATTATGAAGATAATATTTCCAGTGCATCGATAGATGTTGAAAGCTACGCCAGTCCCTACACCGAGTTTCGAGCCGAATTTGGTGCCGGGCTGGACTACTTGTACCGTGACACCATTTTGAATATGACTTACACCAATAGCAGCGAAAATGATTACGATGCCAATACCGTCAGCTTGAGCATGTCGCATGAAATGTTTTATGGATTAACAACGTTAAACATGGGCTTTTCTCGCGGTGCCGATGTAATTGGGAAATCAACCGATCCTACTTTTATCGACGTAGTTGATCGCGTGCGCTATCACTTTGGTGTGTCCCAAGTCATCACCAAGAAATTATTAATCACCGTTGATTTGGAATCCATCAGCGCCGTTGGATTTTTAAATAATCCGTATCGGGCCGTTAGAGTCAATGACGTATTTAGCCGTCCAGAACGGTATCCACGCACCCGTTCGGGTCTTGCGTTTGCGTCACGTGGTTTATATTACTTAGGTGATGATACAACCGTAATGTTAGGTTATCGTTATTACACCGATAGTTGGGCAATTGATTCACACACTTTTGAAGCGCGCTATAACCACTATTACATCCCCCAAATATTGGCTGAATACAGTATTCGATACTACACCCAGGGTCAGGCATCATTTTATAATGATAATTTTGACCAAGAGTACGTATTTATGGCTAGAGATAAGGAAATGTCGAATTATACCAATTACTCAGTTGGCTATAAAGTGTCATATGAATTGTTTGAATCCAGTGACAGTTTTTTCAAACGCGGCGATGTCAACGTGTCCTACAATTTCTTTCAATATAATTACAAAAATTTTACCAATTATCTAACCGGTAATCAGTATAGTTACAGTGCCAACGTATTAACCCTATTTTACAGTACCCGCTATTAAATTAAATAGGCTATAGCATCACGATTTGGCAAGTAATGTATTAAATTAAGTAGTAAATGACGCGTAACAGTGCCATATCAATGACAGTGTTAGCGTAAAAGGTTTTGGAATTTTAGTAAATGTCGTATATTAATTTACTAAAAAATGTTAATTTTATGGTTATGGTTATTGGACAGGTATAGAAAATTATGGATATTCTTAAAAATCGATTGTTACTCCCACTTTTAGTACTAGTGCTCTTTACTTCGATCACCACTGTTTCAATCAGCCATGCCGCTGAGGAGTCATTGCCATCGTCGCTAACTGACCAAAATTTAGACGGTGCTATCCAGGCTATAAAACAAGAAATTTTGAATGTTAATAATGATTTAAGCATTCTCGAAAACGATTTTTTATTTCCAATTAATGCCCGAATTACCATCTTTGTTTCATTAGATACCAATGAAGATTTTGATTTAAAATCAATCAACATCAAACTGGATGAAAAAGTTATCGCAAACCACCTTTATTCTGAACGCGAGCTTAAATCACTGCGTCGTGGTGGTGTGCAACGCTTATACATAAACAGCCTCGAGCCCGGAGATCACGAACTCATCGTGCAATACATTGGCCAAGGTCGAAACGCACGTCAATTTCGTCGCGCTAGCGTGCAAAACTTTACAAAAAATAATAATCCACAATACATTGAGTTAAAGCTGTCACAAAAAAATTCGCGTCGTCAACCTGAGTTTTTATTAAAAGTTTGGGAATAATGGCAGTTTTACGGGAACGGATTATGACTAACGCAACTAAAAATATTTTATTATCAATTCTATTATTGTCCAGTATTGCGCTGCCTTTGCACGCAGAAAAAGATCCATCAATTGTAACGTCAAAAAAAGTATTTAACTTGGACTATGGCAATTCGCTGTATTATTTATACCAACAAAAATATTTCGCCGCGCTAACGCAATTAAAAATTGCTAAAACCATTTCACCTATTAAAACCCAGGGCTTCGCACCAGACATTATTTATAGTGGCCTAGCTTTACGTTATGGTATAAACTCACTCGCATCAAAACAATTATTGTTTTTAGCCAAAAGTGACTTATCAAAAGTAGAACACGATCAAATCTGGTTTTATCAAGCAAAATTAAATCTGCTTAACCATCAAGATGTATTAGCCGAAACTGCCCTATCGCAAATTGGCAACAATCTTCCCGAAGCATTTTTACAAGAAAAAAATAGCCTATTAATTGAAACCTTTATTCGATTAAATAAATTAGACGGTGCTCAAAAACAACTCGATAGTATCAACAACAATAACGATGATTTTTATTATTATTCTAAATATAACCTTGGCGTTGCATACATTCGAGCCGGTAAAATTGCACAAGGTACAAAAATATTAACGGAGTTAGGTGAACTTCAATCCGACAAAAATGATTTATTGGCATTAAAAGATAAAGCCAATATCGCTTTAGGATTTTCTTATTTACGAGAAAATAAAGCACAAAAAGCAACTGACTATTTTACAAAAATTCGCTTAAACGGTCCTTTTTCAAACAAAGGCTTACTCGGTTTAGGTTGGTCGTATGTATTAACAGACAAACATAAAAAAGCCTTAACACCGTGGGTAGAATTAAAATCACGCCATACCATCGAACCCGCTGTACAAGAAGTATTACTTGCGATTCCAAACAGCTTGGAAAAGCTCGATAGATTTAAAGCCGCTGCTGGACAATATGAAGAAGCAATTGATAGTTATAAAAAAGAAGTAAAAAAATTAAAAGCAACATTGCGTTTAATAGATTCAGGTGAGTTTATAAAGTCACTTAAACCAACTAATATCAATGACGACTCTGACTATCCATGGCTTCTAACCGATATCCCTGAAACAGGATCGGCCGTTTATCTTGGACAGTTATTTGGCACGCGTGCATTTCAGGCTGGATTTGAAAATTACCGAACCTTATTGTATTTAAATTTCGTTATTGAAGGCTGGAAAGACTCTCTGCCAACCTATAAAAAAATATTAAATATAAGACAATCTGTTTATAGCAATCGCTTAAAAGGAATTGATCTACAAACTCGAATAACTAAATTTAAACGTCTCGATAAAAACTTTATTAAATTAACAAACAAACTCGATGCAATAGAAAAAAACAATGATGATTTAGCACTAGCAGATTCATTTGAAGATCAATTATTAACGCGGTTAAATAAACTTCAAACGTCAATCGTGGACATCCAAGATCCTGATGAAGCCCTACCATTACTCGAACGCACTAAACGCTTGCGAGGCATACTCACTTGGGACATTAAACGTGACTATATTCCACGTTTATGGAGTTCAAAACAAACATTAATAAAACTACAAGATACTATTAATCGTACTACCGACAAAAAAGATTCTGTTAAAAGTTCAATGTCAACTGCATCGGTTGACTTCAAGCATTACAGTTCCCGATTCACACAGGCGCAAACACGTTTAGATGCTATCGATATAAAACTACAAAATTTATTGAATATCCAAAAAAATAAACTCAGTTCTTTAGCGTCAACAGAATTAAAAAGAAGACAACTATTATTGTCGGGTTATATCGATCAAGCACAATATTCCTTAGCCCGTTTGTTTGATAAATTATCAGCAGAAGAATAATTTTAATCATCGACTATCCTATTTGTAAATCTTACCTATACTATTTTATACGGTCATAAAGAGAAACTGGGGAATATCAATTCCTGCCATTACTTATGTTAAACATTATCAAGCAATCCAAATGTCTATATCAGTAATTTATGATATACTAAGTAACTTTGATAAATCCCGAATCTTCCATGTACTACTATAATTCGCGATTGTTTATTTTTTGATTTTTAGTAAGGCCCTAAATATGAAGTTATCAACTGAACACAACCCCGATGTAAATTCCCGAATAGAAGTTAAAAATACCACCTGTTATATGTGTGCATGCCGTTGCGGAATTCGCGTAACCGTGCGAGATGGCGAAGTTCGCTATATCCAAGGGAACCCGGATCATCCACTGAATAAAGGTGTTATCTGTGCTAAAGGTGCCTCTGGCATCATGAAGCAATATTCTCCTGCTCGATTAACCAAACCGTTAATGCGAAAAGCCAACGCCGATCGTGGTGATGCAGAGTTTGAAGAAATTTCCTGGGACAAAGCTTTTGACGTCATGACAGAACGCTTAGCTCACATTCGAGGCACCGATCCTAAGAAGTTTGCGTTATTTACGGGTCGTGACCAGATGCAAGCACTAACCGGGTTATTCGCGAAGCAATTTGGAACACCAAACTACGCTGCTCATGGTGGGTTTTGTTCAGTTAATATGGCAACCGGTATGATTTACACTATCGGTGGTTCGTTTTGGGAATTTGGTGGTCCGGATTTGGATCGTTCAAAATTACTCATTATGATTGGAACTGCAGAAGATCATCATTCCAATCCACTAAAAATGGCATTATCTAAATTTAAACGTAATGGCGGTCGATTTATTTCGATTAATCCAGTACGAACCGGTTATTCCGCTATTGCAGATGAATGGGTTCCTATTAAACCGGGGACTGATAACGCATTATTCCTCGCTATTATCCACGAATTAATTAAACAAGGTTTATACGATCGTGAATTCTTGGTGCAATACACCAACTCCGCTGACTTGGTTAATTTAAACGAAGCCAGTGATGACCACGGTTTATTTGTACGTAAAGAAGACATCCCTGTTAAAGAAGGTTGTTTTGACCCACAAAATTCAATCTGGTGGGATAGAAAATCTGACTTTGCGGTACTAAATCACACAAAGGGCTCTGATCCCTATTTATTAGGTGAGTTTGAGCTAGGTGATGGCACTCCGGTTAAACCCGCGTTTCAATTATTAAAAGAACGTGTTGAAAAATACACACCGGATTGGGCTGCTGCCATTACTGGCGTTCCTGCTGAAACAATTCGCCGTCTTGCTTATGAAATGGGCATTACCGCACGTGATGAGAAAATCGAATTACCAATCGCATGGACTGACGTGTGGGGCAATGAGCATGACACCGTAACCGGTAATCCGGTTGCATTCCACGCTATGCGTGGCCTTGCAGCACATTCCAATGGTTTCCAAACCATTCGTGCCATGTCCATTCTAATGACCATGTTAGGAACCATTGATCGTCCGGGTGGTTTCCGTCATAAAGCGCCATTCCCTCGACCTATTCCACCGTGTGCTAAAACACCAAAAGGCCCTGAAGGCGTTAAGCCTAACACGCCACTTGGTGGAATGCCGCTAGGTTGGCCTGCTGATCCAGATGATTTGTTCGTCGATAAAGACAATAAGCCGGTTCGAATTGATAAAGCTTTTTCATGGGAACATCCATTATCAGCCCACGGTTTAATGCAGAATGTCATTACCAATGCACATCGTGGTGATCCATACACGATTGATACACTCATGATTTTCATGTCAAACATGGCCTGGAACTCAACCATGAATACCGAAGAAGTTCGCACCATGTTGAACGACAAAAATGATGACGGTGAATACAAGATTCCGTTCATCATTGTATCGGATGCATTCCAATCCGAAATGGTCGCTTATGCCGATTTAGTATTACCAGACACAACCTATTTAGAACGACACGACGTAATGTCGATGTTGGATCGCCCAATCTCCGAATTTGATGGTCCAGTTGATTCGGTGCGAATCCCGGTTGTCCCGCCTAAAGGCGATTGTAAACCATTCCAAGAAGTCATTATTGAACTGGGCTCGCGCTTAAAATTACCGGCTTTTGTCGATGATAAAGGTGCGCGTAAATACCGTGACTATCCAGATTTCATTATTAATTATGAAACTGAAAAAGGTTCTGGTATTGGATTCCTTGCTGGCTGGCGTGGTAAAGGTGGTGAAAAATTCCTTAAAGGTGAACCAAATCCGAATCAATGGGAAATGTACGAAAAGAATAACTGCGTATTCCATTATGAATTACCAAAATCGTATCAATACATGCGTAACTGGAACATGGGTTATTTAAAATGGGCACAAGAACATCGCCTTACCCGCTACGCTGAACCAATCAATATTCATTTGTATTCTGAAGTATTGCAGAAGTTTAGACTGGCAGCGCAAGGTAAACGTAAAGGTAAGCAGCCGCCTAATCATTTACGTAAACGTATTGAAACGCATTTTGATCCACTGCCTTTCTATTCGGAACCAATCGAAGCACAGTTAACGGATAAACAAAAATATCCTTTAAATGCGCTGACACAACGTCCGATGGCAATGTATCACTCATGGGATTCACAAAATGCGTGGTTACGACAAATTCACAGTCATAACTATTTACATTTACACCCATCAACTGCAAAAGCAGCCGGCATCAAAGACGGTGGTTGGATGTGGGTTGAATCCATGCACGGTAAAGTTCGTTGTATGGCGCGTTATAGTGAAGCGGTTGAACCAGGCACTGTCTGGACTTGGAACGCCATTGGTAAAGCGAAAGGTGCTTGGAACCTTGATGAAAAAGCCAATGAGTCAACCACTGGATTTTTATTAAATCATCTAATCTCTGAAGAACTACCGCCTAATGAAGACGGTGAACATTTATCAAACTCTGATCCTATTTCAGGTCAAGCAGGTTGGTACGATGTTCGAGTTCGAGTCTATAAAGCAGAAGATGATGAAGAAAAAATTACCTATCCGCAATTTGATGCTATGCCAATACTACCGGGCATGGATAAGCGACCAAAATGGCTTGGCTATTTTGCTGGTAAATTTACAAAATCCAAATAGTAACGCAGAATTAAAGTACGGAAAAATACTATGACACAATTAGCATTAGTAATTGATTTAAACGTATGCGTGGGCTGCCACGCTTGTGTAACAAGTTGTAAAGAATGGAACACTTCGGGACCGGCCGGATTCATGTCTGATGACAATCCGTATACCAAGGATCCAACTGGAACATTTTTTAATCGTGTTCAAACCTATGAAATTGGAACATTTCCAAATACCGAAACAGTGCATTTCCCTAAAAGTTGTCTGCACTGTGAAGATGCTCCATGCGTACCTGTTTGCCCTACCGGTGCTAGCTACAAACGTGAAGAAGACGGTATTGTATTAGTTAATTACGACAAGTGTATTGGTTGTCGCTATTGTTCATGGGCCTGCCCTTACGGTGCTCGTGAAATTGACGAACATGAAAAAGTAATGAAAAAATGTACATTGTGTGTTGATAGAATTTACGACACTAGCTTGCCTGAAGCTGAGCGTAAACCCGCTTGTGTCTTAGCCTGTCCTACCAGTGCTCGATTGTTTGGTGATATTCATGATGCAGATTCAGAAGTATCATTAGCCATTCGTGAAGAAGGTGGTTATCAGCTAATGCCAGAATGGGGTACCAAACCTTCTAACCATTACTTACCCCGTAGAAAAACACGTATGCACATTCATCAAGATGAATTAGTGCGTGCTGATAATCCGCTTAAGAAAGAAGAACGCGGATCATCCTCTATTGTTGACGAGCCTACCTTAGACGATTCAACCAGTTGGTAACACGCTACTATAATAGCAAAGCCGGTATTAAAGCCGGCTTTAATAAAATTTAATATTTAAGTAATACATTATTACAATGGAGTAAATTATGCATCCGGCATTTTCAGTCATATTTTTAACAACACTGATCGGTGTAGGCCAAGGTCTTTTCTTAGCGTTAATTACAGGTCAAAGCTACTCAGCAGTTGAATTACTTCCATCACAAGACAGTACCGCGTTTTATGGTATCGGCGGCGGGATCGCATTGTTATTTCTCATTGGTGGGTTAATTGCATCAATCTTTCATCTTGGCCGCCCCGAACGAGCTTGGCGTTCAGCTGCAATGTGGCGTACTTCCTGGTTATCACGTGAAGTGATCATCTTACCTTTAGTCATGATGTTAGTATTTGTTTATGCCGTGATGCATTTCTTTTCATTAGACGTAGTGTTATACACCCGTCCATCAGGCGTTCAATTACATTTAACCTTGATTGTTGGTGCTTTAGGCGCGGTTGCTACGTTTTTATTATTCTTGTGTACTGGAATGATTTATGCGTCAATTAAATTCTTGCAAGAATGGGCCAGCTCATTAACGGTTATTAATTATTTATTACTCGGTACCGCATCAGGATTCTTACTCGCTACGGCTTTTGCTGCGACTAATGCACCGGGTCTAATGAACTTCTATGGCATCTGGACGATAATTATTTTAGTCACCGCTTTCATTACGCGCATGGCATCGTTAATTCGTAACTCTCGTATTAAACACAAATCCAGCATTCAATCCGCAATTGGTATACGCCATGAACACATTGAACAAAAAAGCATGGGCATGATGGGTGGTTCAGTCAACACCCGTGATTTCTTTCATCATCAAACGGCTTTAATTATGAAATCAGTACGTTGGATATTCATTGTATTAACTTTTGTTGTACCGTTATTATTATTATGGATGGGCATGAGCCAAGCGAATACTAGCTTGTTGATTAGTTCATTTATTACTTTATATATCGGCTTAGTGTTTGAACGGTGGTATTTCTTTGCTCAAGCAAATCACCCACAAAATTTATATTATCAAACAAAATAAT
>VAOX01016616.1_pt1 | contig 12499 bp, 16 predicted proteins | sample 3393891 | NCBI WGS metagenome assembly VAOX01 (sample SAMN08290429, study PRJNA428436) | hydrothermal vent metagenome | isolation source: Deep-sea hydrothermal vent chimney | place: Indian Ocean: Southwest Indian Ridge | depth 2822 m m | reverse complement strand
TTAAACAATTTTGGGTAGGCTCATGAAATCCGCTCAAACGGAAGATACACTAAAGGAAAATATTGCTACGGTACGTCAGCTGCTCACACAACGAAAACGTGAGGAAGAAACCGAAGATCACCAAAACACTGCAAATCAGGAGGCAACAAAATCACCCTTTCAACATCAGCACTGGCTTGAACTACAAGCCATTTTAAAACCGCTGCACATCGGAGACATTGCCCATATTCTTGAAGTCCTGCCACTTGATGATCGCTTAACCGTTTGGCAGCAAGTCAACATTTTCCGTCGCGGCGACGTCCTGCTCGAAGTCTCAGATGCCGTCCGAGAAAACCTGATTCAATCCATCTCCGAAGAAGATCTACTCGCCGCACTCAACCTGATGGACGCGGACGACCTGGCTTATATTGCCGACGATATTCCAGAAAGTTTACTCAAAATACGACAGGAAACACTCACAACAGAAGATAAAAACTGGCTGCGCCGTGCCATGAGCTACGAGGAAGACAGTGTTGGCTTTCTCATGAGCAACGAAATGGTTGTCATCTACGACAACGATGCACTGAAAGACGCCGCAAAAACATTACGAGCACTTGAAGAGTTACCCATCCACAATGACACGCTCTTTGTAGTGGATCGTCGCGGTATACTGCGTGGCATCTTAAGCCTGCAAAACATTCTGCTCAATGATCCCAATTTGCCCGTTCACAACATTATGGAAACCGATATCGTTTATTTTTCACCGCAAGACGACGCCGGGGAAGCCTCCCAGGCCTTTGAACGTTACGATCTCGTTTCTGCCCCCGTCATCAGTGATCGCGGAAAACTCGTTGGACGTCTGACGGTTGATGTCGTCATGGACTACATTCGGGACGAAGCCACCGAAGATGTGTTAAACATGGCAGGCATTAGCGCAGAAGAAGATCTCTTTGCCCCCATTTTAAACAGCGCACGCAACCGTGCACTCTGGCTTTTATTTAACCTCGGTGCCGCCTTTTTTATCTCGCAGATTATCGGTATTTTTGAAGCGACCATCACACAACTGGTCTCACTGGCCGTCTTAATGCCTATTGTGACAAGCGTCGGCGGAAATATCGGGAATCAGACCGCCGCAATTATTATTCGTGGCATGACCCTGGGACAGATTAACAAGGAAAACACCACTTACCTCATACGAAAAGAGTTGGGGATAAGTGCCTTGAATGGACTCATCATCGGAAGCATTGTAGGCATTTTTTCGTTTATTCTGTACAAAAACATCGCGCTTTCAATCGTGATATCCGTTGCAATGCTCTTAACCTTAATCCTGGCCGCACTGCTGGGCCTTTTAGTCCCCATCTTCCTACATCGCATTGGCCGAGACCCGGCTTTAGGCTCAAGCGTGATTATGACAGCAACGATTGACAGTGTTGGTTTTTTTATCTTTCTCGGACTGGCATCTTTATTTCTTGTGAAATAAGAATGCGTTGAGTGGATCCTAGTCCACAAGATAAAATAGGAACGATAAAATCCCACTCAATAATAATAGACAGAATGTCGGTCTCATCACAATAATAGCGAAAAAGCATTACAATGATCTCACGTTCTGTATATTTTTATAGCTACCCGGTAATCCCCCATTGTTAGTAGGAGTCTCGAGTAGAGAGTGCAGACGCAGGCCTATCGCCCGGAACTGAAGGCCTTGTTCGAGAATGGGGAGCATCGGATCAAACATTTCGGAGACCTGCCGTCGATATGGCTATCGAATGTCCGAGATCGCGAAACATTTAAACGTCCACGACTTGACCGTAAGCCGACGATTGAAACAAATAGAAAATAAAAATACATGATTACAAGATCTGATCCCTTTTTCATGCGACTGTGTCTCTTTTTCGGGGCCGACTTCTTATTGGGCATCAAACCCCTGTAAGAACCCGTCGGACGGTTTCAGGTTCCTTATCAATCACAAACAGAAAGTTTTTAGATGCACCAGAAGGCACACGCCGACCCTGTTCCCAGTCCTGAATTGTTCTGAGATTCACACCAAAATAATTGGCAAAGGCTTCCTGGGTCATGCCCATTTTTTTACGAATGCGTTGTACATTAATCTCATCTGGAATATGGATGATGCAACTATGATCTTCTTTTCCTTCTGCAAAGGCTAGCGCCTCTTTCGCACTTTCGATAATACGCTTACCGGCATTTTTCATGATCATGCCTTCCTTTTTCTGTATGTTTCTGCGATACGGCTTAAAATCTTTTTTAGTGTGTTGCACTCTGCTGTTGTTAAATTCACTTTATCCCCTTTGGCAAACACGTTGAGAAGAAAAACGGGAATATCAAGCCCTGAATAAAAAGTGATGACACGAACACCACCGCTTTTTCCCTTTCCTTTGGCAGAGAACCGGACTTTCCGAGCACCTCCCGTACCAGAAAGAGCATTTCCAGCAAGCGGATTCTCCGCAATGAGATCGACGATTTCTTTTCTTTCATCCTCCGAGAGATCAATATCATTGGCATCGTTTAGAAACCCGGCGGTTTCAATCACGGTTTGCATAATTAAAACATACGGCATTGCCGTATGTTTGTCAACAAAATTGGAGTCTCTTCAGCAACGCTAAAAAGCTCAAACTTCTCCGGCTAGGGGGTGTCTTAAAAGATAGACAATAATGTTATTCTGACTCCCAGATGATCTTATTTTAAAGGAAGGGTTATCCATCTTCTCTAGTACCCAAGTCCTTCTGTGAGGGGGATTAAGACTTTCTCTTTTTCTTCTTTTTTTTCTGTGTTTCCCAATCTCGCATTTCTGAAACGACTTCGGCTAAGGTGCTTTCGGCTTTTGGGTGTTCGAGTGTGAAGGCATAGTCTTCTTTACCTAAAGGAATCACCTCTATCGTCTTTTCCAAAAAGCCCTGAATTTCATCCAATCTCGGTTTTTCTTCTTCACTGCAAAAGGAAATGGCCTCCCCTTTTTTGAAACCCCGGCCCGTCCGCCCCACACGATGTACATAGTTTTCAGCCTGCTCCGGTAAATCATAATTGACAATATAATTCACATCTGGAATATCAATACCTCGTGCCGTAATATCCGTCGCAATGAGAATATTGCAAGTCCCCGCTTTAAATTGCCGCATGACTTCGGCACGCTCCTCTTGTGTTTTATCGCCATGAATCGCAAGACTTTCAATCTCCACCCGTGCCATGGCTTTGAGGACTCGTTCCGCCCGCACACGGGTTCGCACAAAGACGATGATCTTGCTCTCAGGATGGTCTGAGATAAAACGTTGTAGAAAAAACCGTTTGTCATCCATTTCCACAAAAAGGACATAATGACTTACGTTTTTTGAGACGATGTCTTCAGGTGAAATTTGAATGCGAATGGCAGAATTTCCAACCTGAGAGTAGGCCAGATTTTTAATCGCCTTATTGATCGTTGCCGAAAAAAACAGGGTTTGATGCGCACGTCTAAGCTTCTTTTTGACCGATTTAATATCCTCAATAAAACCCAGATCCAACATAAGATCAGCCTCATCCAGCACAAAGGTATCAACCTCTTTTAAATCAAGATGGCCCTGATGAATGAGGTCAAACATGCGACCCGGTGTTGCAATCAAAACATCAATGCCGGCCTGTAATTTTCTAATTTGAGGATCTTGCTCCACCCCACCATAAATCGCCGTCGCTTTGACTTTGGTTTGTAAAGCAAGGCTCGTAAAAACCTCAGCAATCTGTAGGGCCAGCTCATGTGTCGGCACCAGGACGATACACTTTATGCCACTACGGTAGCGATTTTTACTTTTGCCTGTAATGATTTTCTGAATAACAGGAATCGCAAAAGCCGCCGTTTTCCCCGTCCCCGTCTGTGCCGTGGCAAAAACATCCTCACCCCGCAAAATAGATGGAATGGCCTTGTATTGAATATCCGTCGTTCGGATAAAACCCAGCCGATCCAAATTTTTCCGGATGGCCTCAGAAATGGGATAACGTTCAAATTTCATAAAATAAAAACCCCTTTATCGACCCAGCAAAAGGCTTAAGCCTTCACGGAATTTTGTCGCGCCACCGTAGGCTGGATGCCGCACTTTCTGATGCGCATGTCCCAACTCAGATAAAACACTCGACGCAATATTCCCCAGCGCCGCGACAGGAATATCCGGGAACAACGCGAGAAACCGTTCCAAATAAGGCATGCCGACCCGCCTTTCTTTGGCCTTGGGTGTTCGGTTTGAAAGTGGCCCACGGACCCCTTCGGGATGCCAAGGCACCGCATTAAAAAGAATCGTAAATTCCGCAACACCCAGTGACTCTAATGTTTTCCAAACAATCGTCGCCGAGGGTTCACTCCAGGGCCGCTCACGTGATGAGATGCGTTCAGCCAGAACATCCGTAATGCGAGGCATTTTCCCTTCCAGAATCAGCCGTTCTGAAGTAAAGGGAATCCCCGTAAAACGACAGCCCTGATAGCCTGCGGCTTCTCCAATCAAGATCAAACGAGGGTTTGGCGCTGACCAATGCTGAAAGAGACGCTCGCGACGAAGTACATGGCCATCAGCCTTTAAATCCAAGTCGGAGACTTCTGACCAAGGATTAAACAAACCCGGTAGCGCGTGACGCGAAACCGCTCCGATGAGCGCCTTGATCTCAATTCTTGATGGCACCGAACCGGTCATAAACTTTGCTTTCTCAAAACAAAAATAGGCCAAAAACTCAAATCGCGTCCCTCACTCCAGTTTAATACTCTCAATATTTTCAGGAACCACAAATCCCCGTTCAGATAAAAAATGCGCTAACATCACCAGCGGTAAACCAATCGCCGCAAGCCGATCCCCCTTTAATTCACGAATGAAACGACTGCCCAAACCCTGAACGGCATAAGACCCCGCTTTATCCAATGGCTCTTTTGTCGCCACATAGTCCGCAATTTCGGCCTCACACATTTTGTGCATGTATACATCTACTTTTTCGAGCGAAGATGCGCAACTGCCATTCGTCGTATCGACCACAAAAACCGCGGTGTAAATCTCATGAGATTGCCCTTGCAGCATCTTTAAAGTGGCGCTTGCAGCTTCTGGATTTTTAGGTTTTCCGATTTTTTTACCCTGATAGGCAATAAGGGTATCGCTGGCAATCACGATGTGACTTGTTAAAGGATCTGCAATCGAACGGGCCTTGCTTTCCGCAAAGGACATCACTTCTTTTTTGATATCCCAAGCCATATTTGAAACCTCTTCAAACGTGGGAGAGATGATTTCGAACGGCAGTCCAAGACACGCAAAAATTTCGCGACGGCGCGGCGAAGTGGATGCAAGAATGAGTTTAGGAAGCAAGTTGTGTCTCCGAGCGGGAAAGCTTGGGTCTTTTAGATGCACTTTGATTTTCTAAACAATAGGCTTTGATCAATACTTCGACCTCTGGCACACTGCTGCTGCGCACCAGGTTTGAACGCAAAATACGCGCACCCGAAAAATCACGGCAATACGATCCGAGATGTTTTCGCATCCCGTTAAAAAATTGTCCCCCATGCATGGCCTCATACAAACGTGCATGTTGCAGGGCGACGAAAAAACGTTCATGTGCGCTGATATTTTTGTTCGCAATACGGGCAAGCTGGACTTCAGAGATCCCCTCTGAAGATTTAAGAAGACCCCGCATCAATTCTTTTTTGTGAAAAACCCAAGGATTACCCACAGCAGCACGACCAATCAAGATCCCATCTACACCCGTCTCTTGCACACGAGAAAGGGCTTCAGGCATGGACTTAATATCCCCATTGCCTAAAATCAAGGTACTTGAGCCTTCGGCGCAGGCGACGGCTTTTGCAATCATTTCCCAATTGGCATCGCCCCGATAGCCTTGTTTCAAGGTACGTCCGTGAATCGAGATTGCAGCCGGTTCAACTTCAAGCAAGTGCTTAACCCAGTCTTCAATCACAATTTCACCCACACCAATCCGTGTTTTGACCGAAACAGGAATGGGTCTTCGATCTGCCACTGCAATTTTAGGAAAGTCCCCTCGGACTTGACCCAGCCAATCTCCAACCAAGGGATAGGTCTCACAAATGCTCAGCGGTGCACCGCTTGCCCAATGGGCGATGCCCTTTCGACAAGCTTCGACAATGGCTTTGGCACGTGGCGGATCTTTGATGAGCGCCGCCCCTGAACCCAGAGCAGCCACCTTTTTACTGGGACAGCCCATGTTGACATCCAAACCGTCATAACCCAACTCACAGACCAATTGTGCCACATGAAAAAAGGTTTCGGGATTTGGCCCATAAAGCTGCGCAATCACAGGACGTTCGACCGTATGATAGCTCAAGCCCATCAAAGCATTTCGTGCGCCGTGACAGATGCCCTCGACACTCAAAAATTCGGTCATGATAATGTCAGGACGTGCATGAATTGCCATCACCCGCCGAAAACAGGGATCAGTCACACCATCCATCGGAGAAAGTCCGATAATCGGTTTTTCTAATTGAGACCAAAAATGATCGTTTGCTAAAGTCATTCCAAGAAATCCTGAATAAACGATTTTCCCAGCGACTGAGAAACCTCAGTTATATCACACAATCCATCCTCGTGAGAGGAGGTTTGAGCGCAAGGCTTAAAATACATCAACTTCACAGGTGACAAGCCCATTCACATCATTATAAAATAGCCGAATTTTGGAACGAGGCTTGAGGCCAAAGATAAAGAACAAAGATAAAAGAAAAGGATAAAGGATAGATGAATACACCCACTTTTTTAACCGGGCTTAGCCCACTTCAATCTCGTTTGGCCGAAGTGTGTCGATCGCTTGCAGAAAATGAAAACGTCTTTGTCAGCGCAAAAGACGTGCTGTCCGTCATCGCCTGTGATGACGGGGACATGGACGAAGAAACCTTTGAAGAAGAATGCGAAGAACTGAGTTGCGATGTGGAAACGATAGATCACTACGACTTGGAAAGCGTGGGTTATCTCTATCGTCTTTTACTGCAAATGGGACAACCCTGGCGAAACCGTTATCCCTTAATCGACCTCGCTGGCATAAGTGGCGATTTTTTTGACGAACAGCCCTTTGGCCCGGACTCCGTCGAAGTCCGCTATTCAAAAAATGCAAACATCCTCTTTGTGGAGGACGAACCTCCCCTATTACCCATCTCTCTTTTAAATGGACTGATCCTTCCCGATGGCTCGGCGGTGCCTTCCCATCATCTAGAGGAGCTTTGGATGGGCATGGAACATTTGCGACAAGAACCCGACTTGCCACTCTCTGAACTCATGGAAGTCATCCCCGGCCCCGATTTTGGCGTGGGAGGCATCGTGGGTGGATTTGATGAAATTTATGATTTTTATAAAAAAGGCGAAGCACATCTCAAGGTGCGTGGACAAATAGACACCATTTTGGATGGCGGACGCACCCGCGTCGCCATTCGCTCCCTCCCTCATGGGGTGCTGCTAAAACCCGTGTTACAACAAATCAATGCCCTACAAGAAAAAGACACCTGTCCCCCCTTCATTTTAAAACGAAATTCTGATGGCACAGCACTGAACATCATCATCGACATGGGCCCCCAAATATCTGCGGATAAACTCAAGACCCTGCTCTATCAGGAAACAGAGCTTGAACGGACCATCCATTTTCGCTGTGGCTTTAAGGACAATGCAGGGTGGATGCTTGAGGGGCCGCTCATCACCCTACTCAAAGAAGCCAACAGACAATGCAGCACGGCCTGGACACAAAAAGACGGAACAAAACTTGACTATGCCCCCTTCATCCGCGATGTCATCAAATTTGGAAAATTTAAAAACCCGCTTTATCGACTCGTCGATGAACGCCGAACCACACTTTTAAGGTCAAAACCCTTATGAATGCTTTTGTTTTTGCAAACACACAAGATCCAAAACAACAAATCAATGGCATAAATGCTTCTTTTCTGCCGCTTGCAGAACGCCCCTTGCTTATTTATGTGCTCATGGCTTTAGATCGTGTCCCTCAGATCGAAAAAATCATTGTTATCGGTGCAACAAAAGAAATCATGCGGGCCATTGAAAGTGTGATTTTTGAAATTCCCTTTCAAAAAAGAATTGTGGTCGCAGAAGAAAAAGAACATTTTTTAGAGAGCGTATTTTTTGCTGAAACAGAAAGCCGAAAAAAAGGAGGGGTACCCGATGGATTAAACATGATTTCAGAACCTGCCCTTTTTCTCCCCGGCAATATTCCTTTTCTAACAACAGCCGAAGTCTCACGCTTTATCCTGGCATGCGATATGACAAAGGCCGATTGTTATCTTTCAATGATTCCGGGTAAAGCCACCTCTTTTTTCAGGGCTGAACAAACACAGACAGATCTTGCAGATGGAGAAAAACAAGATCTGAGTCTTGGCAGACTCTTACTTGCAAAATGCGATGCAATCGGCGATTCCGATACCATTAAACAAATAGAACAACATTACAAAAACAGGAAAATAGATCAGATATTACGCCCCCTGCAACTGGAAACCTTATTAAACAAGATCAAAATCTCACCCACAACAAAATCCTCAAAAATAAATACCTCACCTTCTGAAATTGAAAAACAAGTCAGTACACTTCTCAAAACACGCTTTAAATTGACTCAATGCGCCACTGCGGGCAATGCCCTGTGTGCAGAAGATAAAAAATCTTATCAGTTTTTATTGGATCATTTTGAAGACTGGCGAAAACACATCATGACGCTCAAAACAGAAGAAGGTGATAAAGTCTGCTCCATCTCTGGAACCGCCTGCGATTCTCATGATGATGGACACAAACACTGAAATTCAATATTGCTCAGGAACGATCCCCCTGCTCACTTCCGCAAACGCAGCTTGATCTTAATCGGTGCGCCTTCAAAACCAAAAGCAGAACGCAGCTTGTTCTGGATGTAGCGCTGGTAGTTTGTGGTGATGCCTTTGGGCGCGTTCGTAAAAATGACAAAACTGGGCGGACGCACTGCAATCTGTGTGATGTAATAGAGATGCAAGACCTTGCCTTTATACATACCGGGTGGATTGCTTCTGAGCATTTTTTCGAAAAATCGGTTGAGATCGCCCGTCGTCACCCGGAAGTTATAACCTGTACTGACCGCATCAATCTTTTTGAAAAGACGTGGAATGCCCTTTCGCTGCAAAGCAGAAATATAAAGTATCGGAAGATCCGTCACATAAGGAAAACGAAATTCGAGTTGCTGCTCTATCTGAGCCCGTCCGTCTTCTTTTTGATTCATTAAATCCGACTTATTGATCAATAGAATCAAAGCCCGTCCGGCCTCAAAAACCATGCCTGCAAGCTTGGTATCCTGCTCGGTCACACCTTCGTCCCCATCCACCAGAAGCAAGATAATTTCGGCCCGTTTAATCGCACTTTTTGCACGAGAGACACTGTATTGCTCAACCCCCCAAACCACTTTGCCGCGTTTTCTGATGCCTGCGGTGTCGATAAACAAAAAGTTTTTTCCGTCACGTTTCACCCAGGTGTCGATCGTATCTCGTGTGGTGCCTGCGATGGCACTGGTTAAGAGACGTTCTTCTTTTAAGACGGCGTTGATGAGTGTGGATTTTCCAACATTAGGACGACCCAAGAGTACAACCGTCGGCCCATCCTGAAGCTTAGAATCGGCAATCGGGGCAAAGTGCGGATAAAGCACATCCAATAAATCGGAGAGACCTTGATTATGCTCAGAGGAAATCAAATACAGATTTTCCCCCAATTTATAAAATTCATCAATCCGCAAATCTCCCTTGCCTTCGGTTTTATTGATGACGTGATAAACGGGCTTTTGCGATTTTCGTACAATCTCCCAAACCGCTTGATCAACAGGGGTCAAGCCCTCACGGCCATCCATCATAAACAGCACCACATCGGCCGCTTCAATCGCTTTTTCTGATTGCTTCTGCACAATTTCAGCAAACGAAGCATCGGGCTCGGACAACATGCCACCCGTATCCACCAGCATAAACTCACGGTCACGATATTCACAAAGGGCTTCATTGCGATCCCGCGTGATACCCGGCTCGTCCTGAACAATGGCCTTTCTCTTGCCATAAATTTTGTTAAATAAGGTCGATTTCCCCACATTGGGACGACCGATAATGGCAATAAGAGGTCGCTTTTTCATCCCCACCGACTTCCTGCCGCTGCGGCTTCTTTGGCTTTATTTTTTGCAACAATGTCCCGCCAAATTTCTTTGACCGATTCCTCTTCGAGCCTCACTCTAAAGTTCCGTGTTGCGACAAAAGTCAGACCGTCATAGAGGTTGATTTTGTATTTTCCACGACCATAATGTTTTTCGAGATAGGCCAGGAGCGACGGCTCATCCAGCAAATCCGTCAATTCGTAGGTCTGTCTTTCTTCCAGCTCATTAAAAATAACAATCATCCCCACCTTTTCTTCGACCAATATTTTGATGGACGCTTTGGGAAAAATCTCTTGGTATTTTTCTTTCATGACAGACACTTCCGGCGCGCCCGTCGATGCTGTACGCCGAATCTTCCGAACATACTCTTTAAACATGCTCCAAAGCCAGCCCTTTAAGGGAATTGTATCCATTTCTCTCTCCTTTTATTTCCCCCTTTTTCAAAGTGGGATTGAGGGGCATTTGTTTCTAAAACCTAAATCCCCCCTTGCCCCCCTTTTTCAAAGTGGGGTAAAATCTTATGTCGTGAGTCGTTTGTAAATTTGTGGCAGCCTCATCGGCAAGGTCTCGACTTGATCAATCACCATGTAGGCCACGTCTCCGTCAAAGGTTTTCCGTCGCTGAGTAAAGTCAGTATGCGGGTTTTGTACATCGGGTTGAGCAAAGCCTTAACTTTTATTGCGGTCTTGCGCTTTTTTATAAACCTCTCCTCGTTCCCTTTTACCGACCGCAAGGACATATACGACAATATTCCGGTCAGAAACTTCATAGACCAAGCGATACCCGGCCGACCGGAGCTTAATCTTGTACATATTCTCCCATCCTCTGAGTTTGTTTGCTGGAACATGAGGATTCTTTAGCCGTTCTTTCAGTTTCTTTTTGAATTGTTGCTGAAGAGGTGGTGACAGCTTCTTCCATTCTTTCAAGGCAATCGGAAGAAACTGGAGGCTATAAGTCATCAAGGTTCACAGCAACCGCGCGACTCAAGTCTTTTCTCCGTTTTTTTACAATCTTTCCCAGTTCATAGTCATCTAAAATATCCATCATCCACTCATAGGTATCTGCGGGGATCAAGTAAGCGGTGGGCTTATTGTGATTTAAAATCGCAACAGGAGCGCCTTCAGCTTCATTCAAGAGAGCTGTTGGATTCTTCTTGAGTTCAGAGATACTTGCAGAACAATTCGCAAAAATCTGCTTCATAACACCCTCCAAAAAACGAGCTAAATTAAGGTCTAATTTTAGATCGTTTTTTCAACTAAATCAATCTAAAGCTCTCAACAATATCTACAAGAACCCGAGTTTAAGTTCAGGCTGACAGCAAAACTTGCCCGGGAACCCAGGACTCGGCCCGAAGGCCGCAAAATAATAACGAGTCGGGTTCAGCCAGAGATTAAGAGTCATACGCTACACTCTTATGCCCAGTCACGATCATATTCCTCAGGAGATAAGGATGCCTGCTAGGACTCTGAGCAAGGTAGCTTTTCTTTTTTAGCCAAAATAAGCAAGAAGGCTTTCGTAAACTCTTCTCTGGCAAGAACACTTAGAAAAAATGCGGTTTGGAAGCGCCCGTATTCTCCAATATCTCTAGCTTCTTCGGCTAGTTTATCGGCGTTGTATAAGACGACTTTAATTGCCGGTGACAAATCTTGCTGAATTTCCTTGTTCATAAGCAACGTTCCAATCCCAACCGCTCAACATCTCTCACTCAAAACATCCCACTAAAATTTTAAAGAAGGATTTTCTGTATTTTACTTTTTCCGCGTCCTTTTTTCTAGTCTCCCTCTTTAACAAAGGGGGATTGAGGGGGATTTGGTTCTAAGATCTAAATCCCCCCTTGCCCCCCTTTTTCAAAGTGGGGTAAAATCTTAAACCTTAAGTCGTTAATCGTTTGTAAATTTGTGGCAGTCTCATCGGCAAGGTCTCGACTTGATCAATCACCATGTAGGCTACATCCCCGTACATGCCTTTTAAATAGTCTTCTCCCTGTGAATCGACGGTAATGCAATACGGATAAATACCCCGATATTTCGCTTCTTTAAGTGCCATTTTTGTATCGGCGATGGCATAGGATCCGCGATACTGATCATCCAAAGGTTTGCCATCACTGATTAAAATAAGAATGCGTGTTTTACAGGGCTGGGCGGCCAATTTTGAAGTCGCATGACGAATGGCAGCCCCGTCCCGATTTTGAATGGCCGATTCAATCTCCCCGATGCGCTGATCGACACGATGATGATAAGGCTCGTCAAAGTCTTTTAAAATAGAAAAATCAACAGTGTCTTTGCCGCGTCCCGAAAAGCCGTACAAAGCGAATTGATCTCCAATGGCATCTACGGCCTTCGACATGAGAATCAATGCCTCTTTTTCAACTTGAATAATACTTTTTTCT
>VAOX01058112.1_pt1 | contig 12519 bp, 13 predicted proteins | sample 3393891 | NCBI WGS metagenome assembly VAOX01 (sample SAMN08290429, study PRJNA428436) | hydrothermal vent metagenome | isolation source: Deep-sea hydrothermal vent chimney | place: Indian Ocean: Southwest Indian Ridge | depth 2822 m m | reverse complement strand
GTACTCGTAGTCACATCTGCAATATTAACCGGACTAGGATAAACACCCGCCGCCACCAGACCTGCCACATGCGCCATATCCACCACCAGATAAGCCCCAATACTATCCGCAATGTCACGGAATCGTTGCCAGTCAACCACGCGCGAATAGGCACTAAAACCTGCGATGATCATTTTTGGTTGATGCTCTTTGGCGAGATCTTCGACTTGCTGGTAATCAATTTCACCAGTCGCTTCGTCCAGACCGTATTGATGCGCGTTAAAAACCTTACCTGAAAAATTGACCTTGGAGCCGTGAGTCAGATGACCACCATGGGCCAAACTCATTCCTAATATTGTATCGCCCGGCTTTAATAAAGCCAGGTACACCGCCGCATTAGCCTGGGAGCCAGAATGAGGTTGAACATTCGCGTAATCGGCAGAAAACAACTCTTTTACTCGATCAATGGCTAATTGTTCAGCAACATCGACATTTTCGCAGCCGCCATAATAGCGCTTTGCAGGATAACCTTCTGCGTACTTATTAGTCAGCACAGAGCCTTGTGCTTCCATCACACGTGGGCTGGCATAGTTCTCGGAAGCGATTAATTCAATATGCTCTTCTTGACGCACGCACTCCTTTTGCATTGCATTGTACAGCTCATCATCAAAACCTTTGATCGTCATGGACCTGGAAAACATCTGCTATCCTCTCTGTGCGAAATCTTTTACATAATCAAATACTTGGATCACCCACAATGCGGTGATTATGGGGCCAAATGATACCTTAAATTACATGAATTGGGTACTGGAGATAGGGGTTACCCGGCTTTCGGAGCATGAAAATGAGAAAGGAGACCTTTTTTCGTTGGGTGTACTTAATATAGCGGTAACATTGCCCTTCTCGGGCAACAAGCTCCTTTCAGTCAACCCAGTTTACGCCGAACTTTAGTCTTGTGGATTTACTATCTTATTGCTCCCCATAAAGAGCTACAATTAGATAAACAAGATATAAAAGACTTAAGTGAGGTACGAGAAATGTTAAGCACACGCATTAAACAATGGGAAAGGGAATTGCTGATAAAAACCTGGAACAAGGTGTGGCTCAAGGCCAACTCATCGAAAAAATCAACATGCTTAAAAAGTTACTCGTATTAAAATTTAGTACCCTTCCACACTGGGCTGAACAAAAAATTGCTAAAGCTGATGCTACACAACTTGATCAATGGAGTGAACGCCTTTTTAGCGCCGACACAATTGAAGGGATATTTAAGTAACAGGAAACGATAGTGTTCAATATCTGACATGGCCCCACCTTCTTCAACCAGTTCCTGATAACGATAAAATACGTCTCGAGAGACACACATTACTTTGTAAACTCTCGCTCACCTATGAATATCTTCTCCGAAAAATAGAAAATAGACGAACCCTAATAGGGACTCTATTCTACATTTTAAATTTAGCTATTACAGAGAACGAGGCGTGACACTACAAAATTAAATTTATGCCTTGTAAAAGGGGGCAACCCTTCTATTTGCTTGTAGTAGTACCATATATGGGCTATATTTAATACCAACAATAAAAGGAAACCTAATATGAAATTGAGTCGTAACATCAAACCAATCAGTTATTTGAAACAACATACCGCATCAGCAATAAAAGAAGTAAATGAAAATAGCAGCGCCATGGTCATTACATTAAATGGCGAAGCCAAAGCTGTTTTGGTGGATATTGTGGAATACGAACAAGCACAAGAATCCTTCGCACTCTTAAAAATACTTTCACAAAGCAAAGAAAATTATCTGCAAGGAAACCATAAAACAACAAAGAAGGCTTTCGCAGAAGTTCGCAGACAACTTAAGGATAAGGGTTATTGAAACATTACAGTGTACGTTTAAGCAATGAGGTCGAATATGATCTAATTGATCTATTCGAATATGTTGCCAGAAAAGACTCTATAGACAGCGCTTATTACGTTCTTGATAAAATTGAAACTCTGATATCAAACTTAGATCAACATCCTGCACGAGGTCACATCCCGCCTGAATTACGTGAATATGGAATTAAGGCATACCGAGAAATCCTCTTTAAGCCATACCGTATAATTTATGAAGTTATCGGGAATCAGGTTATCGTTTTGGCTTGTTTTGATGGTCGGCGTGATATGCAGTCGCTATTAGAACGACGATTATTACGCTAATCAATGAAGATAGGTCACTATTAATTATTGGCTGTTGTCAGTTAATTAACGTCTTACAGAATTAAGTTTATGTGCTGTAACAAGTAAGAGGGCTCCGCCCTCTTTTTACTATTTTACACACCTGTTTTTCGCGTTACGATGATAACCTGATTTGCACACTGATGTTTTACAATATCGTTGCGACCGAGTCCCAGCATAGCTTTGGGTTCTGCAGGCTCCATAGTTACCATAATAACTGGTACATTTATAAACTGCTACAGGCCGGACATCCCAACTTGTACATCTGGTATTACTTTTTACGCAAGCGCTTACAATTATACCCAATGAGGCCGCAATAGCGATTTTTATTATCATATATATTTTTTCCTGAAAGCTAAATGGTAAACATTTAAGACACACAATAACTGCGACTCTTTAATACCCATCGAACAAATTTAGAGAATCTCGTCTTTTCAGCAAATCAATAATTCACCTAAAGACCTAGAATAGTGTTAGTAACATAGACTTGATTATATTAACTTAAAACCTATATCTCAATTAATTTTATCAGTCGGCTCAGTATAACTCAACGGATTATTCTTGACATACGTATATCGATTAACCCCTTTCGTGCTTTCCTGGAACTAGACATAGGTATTAGGCTGTAAAAAACGTCCCAGTTTTGCATCGACCATGCGGGCATTCATATTAATTAGGCCCACCCCATCATCCATTTCATGGCAAGTAAAACCTCTGGTGGTCGGGCTTAAAATTGTAGCAGTTGAGCCTGTCCAGTTAGGAAGGCATCGGCCACCCCAGGCGTTAAAGCTGGTACGTTCGACAACTTTTCCTTGCTCGTTGGTAATGGCATCGGTTGAGCCTATGTGTCTTTGTATAAGTAGCAGGTGTCATTAATATTGTTACTGCGACTGGTGGCATTGATCGCAGTTAGAAAAGGCTTCTATACTGTTAACTTTTCGGAACTATAGGCATTGCTGACTACGGGTAATTTAAGTAGAATCGGACAGAATAGAAGTTTTATACATTAAAGTTAACACATTAAATACAATGATTAGTGAGAAGAATACCAAACGGATTATTATCATTGCTGGCCTTAACGGCGCTGGTAAAACATGAAAAATATTTATATTCCCCCTGTCAGATAACCGGGCTGTTTATGATAATAGTAGCGAACAACCACTACTGATCGAGTAGAGTGAGCAAGCATGAAAGCAACCGAAATTAACAAGGCTAAGGACCCTTTATTGGGGCTAGCATTACAGGCACTAAAAAGGTCTGCGGAAAATGCCCGCAAACTCGCTATTCTCCATAACACCCGGCTTATTATATGGCGTGATAATCATGTTGTTAAAATTCCCTCTAATAGGCTTTAAAAATCGCTAGGTAGACTGGCGACCCCTTTTACCTCCTGATTCGCCTTGCCAGTATTTAAACTAAAGAATCAATTATTAAAAGAACAGAATCCCTTTAATTGTTAATTGTAGTAGCCTTTTTCAAAAACCAGAATACTTTCTACCTGTGCACTCTGCCCCTCATATAAGTTAGGAATATATGCGCTAATCCCTAAATCGTTCGAGATTAACCCATCTGACTCAACCAAAATATTTTCATCACATTGTTCAAGGTATGACTTCAATTCGTGAAAGTTCAAAGATAAAAGGCTCTTACTTTTAAAACTAATATCCGCCGTCTCAGAAAACTCAATAGCTTCAACATTCCCTGGTAGTTTATAGTATACAAATAAACTAAGTATACCAAAGCTATCACATGGCAAAGCTGAGCTTGGCGTCCTCTTAAATGATTCAAATTTAGAATCCAATTTAAACCTAACGTCATCTCGCGTCATGCCAAACTTTATTGGCCCAGCTCCAACAAATGGGTTTATAGTGAATTTCATATTAAACCTAGAAATTTAGCTTATCAGTGTTGCCAAGGGGGCCTTCATATCTCGTGAGACATTTTGGGACGTCCGAGTCCACCAATATGCCCGCGATCTTCGACGTGCTTCAGCACCTACAGCCTTTAGCCCCAGCCGCCCTGCGTCCGTAATCCAATGGGGTCAGCGTGGCGGCTATTCCCGTTAATTTGCGCCATATAGAACTGAATTTATGTTCTGTAAAAAACTCTAACCCCATTAATTCGATTTTAGATTAAAGAAAACTTATGCAGAATTAGTGAAGTTTCTTTGTCAGGGGTATAACAAACAGTAGACACCAAATATTTACCTGTTTGTAACTCGAAGAACAACCCGTTTGCCTTCTCTCCAGACTCCACCGAATCAAATAATTTTCACTTGCGTCCATCGAATGCATATTCAACCATTTCTTCTGACGCTTTAAACACTGTTGATGACAAATTATTTAATATTGCCTGTACACTGTTTTCATTCTCGGCCCATTACCAGCGTACGATAATCACTCCTAATCTATCCGAGATATAAATTGCAGTTTGATTAGACTCATCCCCTAATACTAGTGCTGACGAATTACTAACATCAAGGACATTTATATAATCATTTTCTGAACACGCCCAACCATAGTCATCACTGTCAATCCCTTTCCATAAATGCAGAGATTTTAAATTCATTAGAACCAGTGGCCCACCTTCAGACGATATCCATTTCATTATAATAAAAATTCCTCTGCTAAACTTCCATCAAGCCAAACATACACTCCCATATGATTCCGCATTGCTTAGACCCTGCCTAATATCAGTAAAAGGGGTCAGAGCCCTTTTATTATTCTGGAAGCCTATTTAATAATAAGTCTTCAATAAAATTGGCTAACTCTTGTTTACTTGAAAAACTTTTTGTCTCAAGTAAAATAACATTCCCTGATTCACAGCTATTAAACTGAAACTCATATAGTCCACTAGGCCAATACATTATACCACCGACATATTTTGTAGAATCAAGATCCACACTGTAGCTGCCAGCTTGTGGTTCGTCCCTAATTGTCTGCCTTATTCCTAAGCTATGTAATAATTTACTTTTTTCTAACAATATATTTTTTAGCGCATCATCCATATTATTTAAGTTCTCCAGGCACTCTAATTCTTCTCGCCCGTGGCATTTCGTAATCTTTCGGATTCCGACCTGGAACTCATGAATCAGGACTGTTAGGCCCAAGTATTCTGCCCGTTCCCTTGGACTGAGGCAAGACCCTATTTGCAGGGACGTCAAATTCAACGTAAACATCTCCTTTAAGTGCGTTTTTATAAGAAGTTGGGCTAGCCGGGTCTGCCACCCTTGTTTGGCCTTTACCACCTTCCTGAACTCGCCCAGTTCGTCTCATATTTGCCAACTCAACGGGATTCATGTGTCGCCCAACAGTCTTATTACCACGCCGAAATAGTTTCGCGCCCCATTTGTATATCTTTACGGGTGCTAACAGCTCCCAAACTGAGGCAGGGACAATAGGCGATAACAGTTCCTCCCGATTGGCCTGCTCCATCTCTTTAAACTGCCGTGCTAGCTCTTTACCCGCACGCACATACTCTTGACCTGAACGAATATAACCCTCGGTATTTCTGACATCATACTCAGCAATACGGGGATCTAAACCCCGGAAAATTCTCCATAATTCTTTACCAGCTGCAACCCGCGCTGCATCTGGGCTACTAGGTGTGCGTTGCACACCCTTTCGACTAAACCTTATCCCTTGCTTACCTCTGTCGCCCGCATTCGTTTTTGAAGACCGTACCGAACTTTCGGTACTCGATCTGTCTGAATCATTATTGTCAGATTCTCTGGAACCGTCCCCCGGACTATCAACTTCTCTATCTGAGCGAATTGCATCAATATCGCCCCTGTCGCCATCTGAAAAGTTCCCGGTCGGATCAGTATAACTCAAAGGATTATTCTCGACATACGTATATCGATTAAAGCCTTGCGTACTTTCCGGGAACTGTACCCATAAAACTATGAATGGGTATCAGGTTGTAGAAAACGCCCTAACTTCGCATCGACCATGCAGGCGTTCATGTTAATTAGCCCAACACCATCATCCATTTCATGACCGGTAAACCCACGTGTGGTGAGGCTTAATATGGTGGCGGTAGAGCCTGTCCAGTTGGAGAGTCGGCGTTCACCCCAGGCATTAAAGCTGGCACGTTCTACGACCTGGCCTTGCTCGTTGGTAATAGCGTCGGTGGAGCCTATATGGTCTTTGTGTAAATAACGAGTGTTGTTAAGATAACTAGTCTATATTAGAATAAATTGTGATCTGACCCCATTTTATAAAGAGCCCTAACTCACTTAACGCTCTCTACTCGGAATATGTATGGAATATTGGCAGGATAATCATTTCACCGTTAATTGGAAAAAACTTCCAACTAAAATCAAACTAAGTGGTGAGTGGCAAGAAATTAAGTCGGATGATTTCAGTCAAATAGAATATTTAACAGTGTGGCACCATAAATCTAAAGAAAAAACATTCGAAAATTTACCTCTTGCCCCTAAACTTAAGTACCTTGAAATAAATTGGTCTGGAAGCATATCATTACTTGGCCTAGAGAAATTTGGCAATTTAAAACGACTTGAATTACACCGCTGTTCAAAATTGGAATCTATCGAGACCATATGCAACCTTAAAAGTCACATTGAGTACATTCACATTAATATGTCAAAAAATATTTACGACCATTCTAAAATTAAATGTTGCGAAAATCTAAACACCCTTTGCTTTAATGCTTGCGGAACTATAGCTGATTTAGATTTCCTGAAAAAATTAAAAAAACTGAAAGATTTTAGATTTGTTAAAACTAATATTCTTAGCGGTGATTTAACCCCGATTATCGAACATCCGTCAATCGTCACAACAGGATTCACGAATAAACGTCACTATTCCCATAACGATACTGAAATAGAGTAAGCGGTTGAGGAACCACGCTATTGACTACCTGATTTTAATCTGATCCCGCGTAACAGTGCTAGGCAGTAACTTTTCTATGGCTTCAACCGTTTCAGCTTTCGGTAACTCCGTAAAAAGATATCGAAGGTAAGCATAAGGCTCAAGTCCGTTGGCTTTAACAGTTTCGATCAACGAGTAGAGGTTGGCAGAGGCTTTCACGCCTTTGACTGAGTGACTAAAAATCCAATTTTTTCTTCCTATCACAAAAGGCCTGATGGCATTTTCTGCTGCGTTGTTGTCGATTTCTAATCGGCCATCTTCAAGGTAAATGACTAATTTGCTCCACTCGTTATTTAAATAATTTAAGGCTTTGCCTGTCGCACTGGTCGGCGGGACTTGTGTAATGTTTTTATCCAGCCAGGCGCGCAGCTTATCCAGTACCGGTTTAGCTTGAGAGAGTCGCAGCGCATAACGTTCTTCTACGTTTGTTGTGCGCGCCTGTTTTTCTACTCGATAGAGTTTCTGGATTAAACTTAATCCTTGTTGAGCGATGCTGGTTTTCTTCTTATTTTTCCCTTGGGCTTTTAAAGCGTCCATAAACTTACGACGCACATGTGCCATGCAACCTAAATGAATAAGCTTATTGTTGTTCACTACAGCATTGTAGGCATCATAACCATCGGTGTGAAGATAGCCTGCAAAGCCTTCTAACAGGCGAATGGGAACACTGGCGCCACAGCCAGGATCATAATCAAACAAAATAATGGGGTGGCCCGGAGGGCCGCCCCGTTGCACCCAAAGATAAGATTTTGACTGTGCTTTTTTTCCGTCTTCATTCAGGACTTGCACAGTTGTTTCATCCATGAAGATAATGTCATCACCTAAAAGTTGATCACGCAACAAATTAATCACAGACTGGACTAATTCACCTGCCTTAATCATCCAGTTGGCCAGTGTCGCCCTTGAAATATCAACGCCAATACGTTGCAGTATCTTTTCTTGTCGGTATAAAGGTAAAGCGTCCTGATATTTAGAGACTGTAACATGCGCCAATAAACCTGGTGACACGATACTTTTAGGAATGGGTTGTGCTGGCATCGGAGCTAACTTAATGCATCGTCCACAACGGCAAGAATACTGTTTTCGGATGTGCCGGATTACCTGAATTTTAGCGGGAATAATATCCAGTTGCTCTGAGATAATTTCATTCATCTCAGTTAACACATTACCATCATGTGGACAGACTCGCTCTGATTCTGGAATATCATGAATCTCATCCATTCGAGGCAATGCTTTAGGGAGTGGTTTACGTCCGGACTTTTTACGAGTATGAGCAGGAACGGCTATCGTATCATCTGTGTGATTATCTTCCGCATCCGTTTCACAAAGTAAAAGATCCGATTCAGCCTCATCAAACAATCGAACTTGATCTGGGGAGATCTTCTCACTACTCGCCGCGTAGCGGCGAGCAATGGCAAGATTGAGTTGTTCTTGTAAACTTAAGACTTGTGTTTTGTATTGAAGGTTTTCTACGGTAAGAGTTTCATTTTTTTCTGTTACTACATGGTGATCAGTTTGTAGTTGTTTATTTCTAAGAGAAAGTTGAGTAACTTGATTCGCTTGTTCAAGCACAAGCGCCTTTAACTTTTCCATGTCATCCGGCAATGAATCAGACTCTTTTTGCATGCTGATAGTATAACAAATTCAGAACCAAAATAATATTTTTATGCTATAACAACGTCGAATATTCTAAGGTCTCATGCGGCGTCATTTTAAGAACATCATAACCATCCAGCAACCAGTTAATCTGTTGGCCTGTTAATGTGATAATCTCTGAACTATGTTGGCGAGGCCATTTGAACTTTTGTTTTTCCAGACGCTTTTGCCACAGGCAAAAGCCATTACGTTCCCAGTACAAAAGGCGGACCATGTTCCGATTGCGATTACAAAAAATAAACAACTTCTCAGAAAACGGATCAAGCCCTAATGCGTCTTCGACTAACACACTCAGACCGTTGATTCCTTTTCGAAAGTCCACGATGTCTCGACACAAATACACCTCCGGTAAATTAGTCGAAGGACGCATCATTTGAGCTGCATCGCCTGATGCAGCAAATCACTCAAATCCGGTCCTGTGAGAAGGCCTGGCACGATCACTGTGACGCCGTTGGGTAAAATGATGCGGCATTCGTGCCTTGTCATCATTGACTCTGGTAGTGCGACTTTTGAAAAGCGAGGGTTGCATTTATTTCTAGTGTTAGCTTTTAGTTTGCTCTCGCCGAGTTGCTTGCGTCGAAGGCCAAAATACTTGGGGCATAATTTATTCTCTAGGCAAAACGCCGCCGCAGAGAGATTGCTCTTTTCAAAACGTGAAAATAACGCCTTCCATTGAGCTTCGGTTCGTTTAATCATTCTCATTCTCCGTTAGTTAAAACGGAGACACTAGCAAATCAAGTTCTCTGCGAATAGAGTGTGGTTGTTTTTGCGCTTACAGCTAATCTATATTAGAATAAATTGTGATCTGACCCCACTTAGCTCTGCGACCAAAAATTCTAATTCCTAGTTTGATCATGACAAAAAGGGCTCAGCCCCTTGTATTGAATTTACTTTTTCGAAAAGTGATAAATTATATATCGCAAATACCTTAAAAATTAATCGCAATAAAAAAGTCGCTGAATCCCTTGAAACGAATAGAATGGTCTATTTTCTGACTATTACATAAACACCTAGGTTAGGTAAGTTTTGTCAACTTATAATTGGGTTATAGTCTTGTGACGATAGCGAGTCAAATTCACTACTAACATCAAGATAATTCGCTAGCCTTAATGCCCCATCTAATACAGACTTGTAATATTTCTCCGAATACGCTTTTGAAAGAAAAATATCTGGGTCCATACGTGGCTTCCTATTTTCACCTCCCACAACCCATTGAAATTCATTATTCATTAACCCTATTGTCGTATCCTTATAGTGAATCAACCAATTCCTTACCTTACCAAGTTCACTTATAGTTTGCCATGGCTCTTCGCCCCAACTAATTTTAGTTCCTCCAAACTCGCAGAGCGTTTCTATCTTTTCCTTAAATCGCAGGCTATCATAGTACTTCAAGATTGGCTTTAATATGAACATTTGATTCACAATCGCCTCAAGTGCGGCCGCACTTGATATTACACAAACAGCACCATCCTGCACATCAAAGATTTCTTTTTCACTAATACGCTGCTTAACGAATAAAAGAAATGCTTGGTCAGCGTAGAAATCGACATAAAAAGTCATTTACGAACACTCCTATTAAATTCAAATATTCTTATTTTTTTGTAACCAACGTGTATTGCAACTAAATCATTGTCTTTAAAGATATTACTAATAGGGATCAGAACCCTTTTTTCAATTACTAAACTCAGAAATCAACTCCCTGACCTCTTCTACTAGACTAACATCTTTCTCGACCAGGACTAATGATTGTAGTCGCTGTAATATTTCTTCTTTACATTCATCAAGAATAGCAACAAGTTCCAGAGCTTTGACCCTGGAATCTGAATTAACATTCTCTATTTCATCTAAATAAATATTTATTTGTCCAGCTATAGCTAAACGACATGCTACTTGCAAAGGGGTAAGCTTACCTTTGTATTCTACAGTCATTGAATTTGGGGCAGATCCGTTAGCGATTTCATACAATAAATCATAAATTTTTCCTTTATCGAGGTCAAAATTTGACTGCAAAATTTCTATAAGAAATGGAATCACATAAAATGCAGACTCATATAAATCGGACTGCAAAACTATATAGTTATCCAACTTCCAGTAAGCGTTATATCTTTCCGTAGCGTTTTCAGAAATTAAGTTGCGAATCGCATCAGGTATATGCTCCGCATTTCCATGAGCCTGTGTATATGACGACCAATTCAAATCGTCTAAATTTTTAAACATCCTAATCACTCCATTAATCAAACTTGGTACCACGTGGGAATTGGCTTCTTCTGAAGGTTCCTTGACATCTAAGACACACATTAATTTTATCGCCCGGCGGCCTCAGCCGTGGACGAACTGCTGGAGTTAATAAAACATCTGCAGGATTACCGCCAACAGCCTCGCGCGCTAAATCTTCTGCACATTTTCCTCTATCGCAACCAGTTCTCTTAACCCCCACACCAGACTTACCAGTTTTCTTATTAAACGCTCCTACTACTGTTGCTACCTTGCGTTGTTGCGTTTTTGACAAATTTCTAATTCTTGCTACCTCAGCGTCTCGAGCTCTCGTTGCAGCTCTTCTCCCCTTATATAGCTTATAAAGCTTACCAACTAGTGCACCACCACCTATCGCAAGCCCGACTGTTACATAATCCCCAAATGACCCACCATTATTATAAATATTAACAGCCGATTCATAGATAGCCGTAATTCCCGTCACATCTCCTATAAAACTAAAAGCCTTTCCAAAAAATGATGAAACTCTATCCGAATATTCCTTGTTTTTGTTCGTGGGTCCTTTTTTTCCATTAAGATGCCATATAGTCACTACTGTTAGGTCGTCTGTTACAGAAGTTTCAGATTTTACATTTCCCTGTTCAGGTTTTATTTGGCGATTTTTATTAGTATATCTCGTACTTTCCCTGCCAATGTCAGCAGCATTCGTCTTTGATGACCTAGCGGGACTTCGGGAATTAACACTCTCTGAACCACTATTCGATGAATCATTATCTCGAAAACCATCACCCGGCCTATCACGTTCAACGTCGCCGCGCATTGAAGTCGTATCACTTTCTCTTCCATGCAATGAATTCCCCGTCGGATCAGTATAACTCAAAGGATTATTCTCGACATACGTATATCGATTAAAGCCTTGCGTACTTTCCGGGAACTGCACATAGGTATCAGGCTGTAAAAAACGCCCTAACTTAGCATCATACATGCGGGCGTTCATGTTAATTAGGCCCACGCCATCGTCCATTTCATGGCCAGTGAACCCACGTGTGGTGAGGCTTAAAATAGTGGCAGTGGAACCTGTCCAGTTGGATAGGCGTCGTTCACCCCAGGCGTTAAAGCTGGCACGTTCGACGACCTGTCCTTTTTCGTTGGTGATGGCGTCCGTTGAGCCGATATGGTCTTTGTGTAAATAACGAGTGTCGTTAATTTTACTACTGCGACTGGTATAAATAATGGTAGTGCCATTGGCATTAATGTAATGCTTATGCTCAATAATATTCGTAGCAGATTGTCGGACTTGTTCGTACGTTTTGCCCAGATAAACGGTTAAGGTTGAGCCAGTTGATTTCACACTATATTTTAATAATCGCTGTCGTGATGCATCATAGGCATAAGTATTGGTGGCGCCGTTCTTGGCGATCGTGAGTGGCTTGTTAAAACTGGTGTAGGTTAAGGTTCTCCCATCGCCACTGATCATATTGCCATTGGCATCATAAGTGTAGCTAGTGACTTTACCAGTACTACTGGTAGTTTTTGTTACTGCATTAGGGCCAGCGTTGGT
>VAOX01064732.1_pt1 | contig 12532 bp, 13 predicted proteins | sample 3393891 | NCBI WGS metagenome assembly VAOX01 (sample SAMN08290429, study PRJNA428436) | hydrothermal vent metagenome | isolation source: Deep-sea hydrothermal vent chimney | place: Indian Ocean: Southwest Indian Ridge | depth 2822 m m | reverse complement strand
CTTGCATTTCTGTTGATGGCGCTTCCTCAGGCGTTTCCGCCGCAATCGCTGATTGTTGTTCCCGTCGCAACAAAAAATACCCTATGCCGGCCAACAAACCCCCAATAAGTAAAAAAGCAAAATGGGGCATCCCTGGGATCAGCCCGATCAAGGCTAGAATTGATGCCGATACCAGCATCACGTGCGGTTTATCGAATAGCTGAGAAAGCAACTGCTGGCTCAGATCTTCACCTGTACCGACACGGCTTACCACAATACCCGCTGCGGTAGAAATAATCAGCGCCGGAATTTGCGCTACCAGACCGTCACCGATGGTAAGCAATGTATAGTTGCTAACCGCCGTCGCGAAACTAAGGTGATGCTGAAATATTCCTACCGCGAGGCCCCCGACAATATTGATAATCATGATCAAGATACCGGCGACAGCGTCGCCGCGCACGAACTTGCTAGCACCATCCATGGAACCGAAAAAATCTGCTTCCTGGGAAATCTCACTCCGTCGCCGCCTGGCCTCTTCCTCTCCGATCAATCCAGCATTGAGATCAGCATCGATCGCCATCTGTTTCCCAGGCATAGCGTCCAGGGTAAAACGGGCGCTCACTTCGGCGATTCTCCCCGCACCTTTGGTTACCACAACAAAGTTGATGATCACGAGAATAATGAACACCACTAGCCCGACCGTGTAATTATCACCGACCAGGAAATGACCAAAAGCCTCGATCACCCGGCCAGCGGCACCTGGACCGGTATGCCCTTCCAATAGCACTACGCGCGATGACGCGACATTAAGCGATAGCCGCAGCAACGTCGTAACGAGCAACACTGTGGGAAATATAGCGAAATCCAGGGGCTTCAGCGTATACAGACTAACCAGCAAGACAATCATTGCCAGTGCAATATTGAAGGTGAAAAGAATATCCAGCAAAAAGGGGGGCAACGGCAAAATCATCATCGCCAAAATCATGATGATAATGATGGGACCGGCAAGCCGGTTGATGCCCATTTTTCCACCGAGAGTAGCCAACAGACTCACTCTGGCGTTCATTCGTCACCCCCGCTATCCATATCCGCAGGCACTGGTAGAGTAGCCGGGAGCTGTGGAGCATCCCCACCCTGACGATGGTAGTGACGCAATTGGTAAATATAGGCCAGCACTTCCGCAACGGCAGTATAAAGCGCGGCGGGAATTTCGTCGCCTAATTCGGCGTGCTGGTACAACGCTCGCGCCAACGACGGTGTACGTAATACGGGCACTTGATGATCGGCGGCGATCTCCTGGATACGTTGCGCCAGTAAATGAGACCCCTTGGCAATCACTTTAGGCGCACGCATGGCCTCGTCTTCGTATTTTAGCGCCACCGCATAATGTGTCGGGTTAGTCACGATAACATCTGCTTTAGGCACTTCCGCCATCATACGCTTACGCGCCATCTCCCGCTGCAAGCTGCGGATGCGCGCTTTAATCTGAGGGTCGCCCTCGCTCTCCTTCGACTCTTGCTTCACCTCATCTTTAGTCATTCTCAGCTTTTTGGCGTAGTCCCAGAGCTGGAACGGCACGTCAATCGCTACCAGCACCAGTAGAGAAGCGGAAACTTTCATGAAAGTGGAGATAACCAAACTACCGACGTGAGACATAGCTGGTCTAAAAGGTTCGGTCACCAGACCGAGGATAGCGTCCTTCTGAAGCCACATGACCCATACTGCCATTCCACCAATCAATAATGATTTGGCAATAGCCTTGATCATTTCTACCAGGCCAGTAGCGGAAAAAATGCGGGCGATTCCCTTAAACGGATCGAGTTTAGCGAAGTCAGGTTGTAACGATTCGGCCGTAAACAACCAGCCGCCCAACAATATCGGCGAAAAGAACGCCACCACGATCATTGCCACTAGAAACGGGAAAAATGCCTGCAAAATATAATAGGCTTCTCGATGCAACATAACCTGCATTAGCGCAGGATTAAAAACTGTTTGCCGATCGAAGCTCAATCCGACTTTCATCATCGTGAGAAAGCTATTCATCAGCTGCCCACCCTGCATGATAAAAACAATGCCGGCTACCATCAAAATCAGGAAAGTGGCTAGCTCGCGAGAGCGCGCCACCTGCCCCTTTTCACGGGCTTGTTCGATACGTCGTGGCGTCGCTTGTTCTGTTTTTTCTAAATCGCTGTCTTCCGCCATTCGTGCCCCTTTAGGGTCGGCATCCCATCAACCGACACCATTTGGCGAGTATTGTTATGCCAAACGAATATTTACTGCCGGAAAAAAATTGCATACCGTACCGCACATATGGTGTGCAGTTTATAATATTTCCACCACATATTGTAGTGGAATCTTATTCACTATAAGGCTAGGCAAGTAGGAAAAACAGGGGCTGATATCTCAGCGAGGGAAAATGGATGCGAAAGATAACACCTTACTATGCGGATTCCTCCATCCATAGCATCTGGATTGCCTCCAGAACTTTCTCGTTGCAATGGTCCGATGCATCACTGAAGCCCTCTAGTGCCGAGACCCATTGTGCCAGATCGGTAAACCGAACCGACTGGGCATCAGTGTCGGGAAATTTATCCGCCAAGGCAATGGCAATTTCGCGGCTATCGGTCCACCTCATCCCAACACTCCTTCAACAATTACTATTTACCGTGGCCTTCTCTGGCCATGTTAATAGAATATTTGGGAATTTCAATAACCAATTCGTGATCGGTGACGATTGTCTGGCAGCTAAGGCGGGAATATGGTTCCAATCCCCAGGCTTTATCCAACAAATCTTCCTCTTCCTCGGTTGCCTCACCAAGGAAATCGAATCCTTCGCGCACAATGACATGGCAAGTAGTGCAAGCACACGACTGCTCACAAGAATGTTCAATATTGACACCATGGCTAAGTAAATTATCGCAAACTGACACACCACGCTCGGCTTCAATAATTGCCCCTTCCGGGCAATATTCCTCATGAGGTAAAACAATTAGTTGTGGCATAGTTTCATTAAAATAGATTTTTAGTATAAATCATTAAGAATACCTACTGGTTTTCTTCCAGTTCAGTTAACCGATGGCCAGTTAAGACTTTACGCACATTAGCATCCATTCGCCTGGCAGCGAAAGAATCTGTTTCCCGATTAAGCGCATCCACCGCTTGTCTGATTCCTCGGTCACTCTCCCCAGACAACGTGCCACGAAGTGCTGTCATACGCGCATCAATAACGGCACGTTCTTCTGGCGTCAACAAAGATTCACCATCTTCAGTTAACGCTGATGACGTCGCCTCCAGCAAACGCTCCGCGCTCACAATACTTTCCCGCAACGCGCGCGCCACCAGGTCATCGGACGCATGGTTCTGGGAATCTTGCAGCATTGTCGTAATCTCGTCATCACTTAGGCCGTAAGAAGGTTTTACCATAACCGAGGTTTCCGTGCCGGTACTCTTTTCTCGCGCCATCACGTTCAACAACCCGTCGGCATCAACTTGAAATGTTACGCGAATACGCGCGGCACCGGCCACCATTGGTGGAATACCGCGCAATTCAAAATGTGCCAACGAGCGACAATCACTGACCAACTCGCGCTCACCCTGCACCACATGAAACCCCATCGCCGTTTGGCCATCTTTGAACGTGGTAAATTCCTGGGCGCGCGCGACAGGAATTGTAGAATTACGAGGAATAATTTTCTCCACCAATCCACCCATTGTTTCAATCCCTAGAGACAAGGGAATAACGTCCAACAAGAGCCAATCGTCTCCGCCACGATTACCCGCCAGAACATTGGCCTGGATTGCTGCCCCCAACGCAACTACTTTATCAGGATCTAAATTATTAAGTGGCTCGGTATGAAAAAATTCTGCAACAGCCAGCTGAATGTGAGGCATACGAGTAGCACCACCGACCATCACCACACCTGTCACGTCCTCCACGCCCAATGCGGCATCTCGTAGCGCTCTGCGCGTAGACTGCAATGTTTTTTTCACCAAGCCTTGCGTGATTTCGGCAAAGATATTGCCGTCCAAAGTAAGATCAAGCGCCGCGCCATTCGATAGCATGGCCGTAATATTCACCTGAGGATGCTCGGTCAGCGCCTCTTTAGCCTCCCGTGCCTTTGTTAATAACAGACGGCTGTCGTGTGGCCCCAACGGAGCAAGTTTCGCCTGTTCAAGTATCCAACAAAAGATCCGCTGATCAAAATCATCACCACCCAGGGCGGAATCACCATTAGTAGACAAAACCTCAAACACACCACGCTGCAAACGCAAGATAGAAATATCGAACGTTCCGCCGCCTAAATCGTAGACGGCAAATATGCCTTCCGAGCCATTATCGAGGCCATAAGCAACTGCAGCCGCAGTGGGTTCATTAAGCAGGCGCAAAACGTTAAGACCAGCCAGGCGCGCGGCATCCTTAGTGGCTTGGCGTTGCGCGTCGTCAAAATAAGCCGGGACTGTAATAACGGCTCCGACCAAATCACCGTCTAGCGCCCGTTCTGCCCGCCGGTGCAACTCTCGCAGAATATCGGCGGAAACCTCCACCGGACTTTTTTCTCCGGCGACAGTTCTCAACTGCAACATCCCCGGCGCATCGACGAAGTGATAAGGCATTTCACTGGCATTGGCAACGTCATTCAAGCCGCGACCCATAAAACGCTTAACCGATACGATAGTATTATGTGGATCCTCGCTTTGCATCGCCTGGGCAGGATAACCTACCTCATGCGCACCATCCGCAGCGTAACGTACTACTGATGGCAACAGCGCACGCCCTGCCTCATCGTTGAGTATGACACTCAAGCCACTACGTACTGTCGCCACCAACGAATTTGTCGTGCCTAAGTCGATACCCACTGCCAACCGATGCTGGTGTGGATTAGCGCTCATCCCGGGCTCGGCGATTTGCAATAACGTCATCAAGCCTCCAATGTATCCAAAACTCGGTTAATCTCCTCACCGAGTTTTTCTAGAAATTTCATCATCCGCACGCTACCAGCGGCGGCATTGTAATCTTTATTCACATCCAGGGCATCGGCTAGCCGTGCCTGTATATTGCAATTTTCCGTCCTGAGTTTGGCCGCGAGCCGTTCAATCGCATCGACGTCGTTCGCGGCGGCGGCTTCTCCGATCGCCTCGCGCCACTCCATTTGTTGCACCAAAAATTCCGCCGGCATAGCGGTATTACTTTCTTCCTCGGTATCGACGTCATTGACCTGGAGCAGGTAGCGCGCGCGACTCAGTGGATGCTTTAACGCCTGATATGCCTCGTTGACGTAAGTCGCCCACTGCATGGACAATCGCCGCTCGGCGTCGGCGGCGCTGGCAAATTTATCAGGATGCACCTGTAGTTGAATCTCGCGGTAACGCCGCTCCAGTGCCTGTGTATCCAGTTGGAATGATGGTGCCAAAGCGAAAAGTTCAAAGTAATTCTGGCTGAAATCTAACGGCATTTTTAACAAAAGCTACACTTTAAAACTCTCACCGCAACCACATTGCTCGGCGATATTTGGATTATGAAACTTAAACCCTTCGTTGAGTCCTTCACGTACATAATCCAGCTCTGTACCCTCCAAATAGACAAGGCTCTTGGGGTCGATAACCACGGTCACACCATAGCTTTCAAAGTGGCTATCTTCGGCATTCACCTCATCGGCAAACTCCAGCGTATACGCCAAGCCAGAACAACCTGAGGTACGAACACCAAGTCGTAAACCAATGCCTCTGCCGCGCTTACCAATGTAATTTTTGACATGCTGCGCTGCGCTTTCTGTCAGTGTAATGGCCATCGTTCTTCCTTATTTTACCACTGGCGAACAAACATCCTGTTCGATAATCTCTTTTTTGCTTTTGTAGTCGGCTACCGCTGCTTTAATAGCGTCTTCCGCTAAAATAGAACAGTGGATTTTTACCGGCGGCAGCGCCAGCTCCTCGGCAATCTGGGTATTTTTAATCTCCAGCGCCTGTTCCACCGTTTTGCCTTTGACCCACTCGGTCACCAACGAGCTGGAAGCAATCGCTGAACCACAACCATAGGTTTTGAACTTGGCATCTTCGATAACCCCCTGATCATTCACCTTAATTTGGAGTTTCATCACGTCGCCACACGCGGGAGCACCCACCATCCCGGTGCCAACGTGGCTATCCTCTTTACTCAGAGCACCCACGTTACGGGGATTCTCGTAGTGATCCAATACCTCATTGCTATAAGTCATGGCAATACTCCTTTTCAATCAATGTGCCGCCCATTTCACCGTGTCGAGATCGATACCGTCCTTATACATTTCCCACAATGGCGACAACTCACGCAACTTAGCGACTTTGCTCTTCATCAGATCAATAGCGTAATCAATTTCTTCCTCAGTCGTAAAACGACCGATAGTAAAGCGAATCGAACTATGAGCCAACTCGTCGCTGCGCCCTAACGCGCGCAACACATAAGAAGGTTCCAAACTAGCCGAGGTGCAGGCCGAACCGCTGGAAACGGCAAGATCCTTAACCGCCATAATTAGCGATTCTCCTTCAACAAAATTGAAACTCATATTAAGATTATGAGGAACTCGCTGTGCCATATCACCGTTCACATAGACAGCCTCAATCTCTTGCAGCCCGACCAGTAACCTGTCCCGCAAAGACCGTATACGATCATTCTCGGCGGCCATTTCCTCGGCAGCAATATGAAATGCCTCACCCATACCCACAATTTGATGGGTTGCCAAGGTGCCGGAACGCAATCCACGTTCATGACCACCGCCGTGCATTTGAGCTTCTAGCCGAACCCGCGGCTTGCGGCGCACGTACAGTGCGCCTATCCCTTTGGGACCATAAATTTTATGGGCGGACAGCGACAGAAGATCAATTTTTAACTGCCCCAGATCTATAGGTAGCTTACCGGCAGCCTGCGCGGCATCCACATGAAAGACAATGCCGTTTTCACGACAAAGTTCGCCCAGTGCGGCCACATCCTGAATAACACCGATCTCATTATTGACCAGCATCACCGAGACAAGGATCGTATCGGGACGAATAGCCGCCTTAAACTTTGCCAAATCCAACAGGCCGCTGGCCTCCGGCTCTAAATAGCTTACCTCAAAACCGACACGCTCCAATTGGCGCATTGGGTCTAATACCGCCTTGTGTTCGGTTTTAACCGTAATAAGATGCTTACCTTTTCCCTGATGGAATTCGGCCGCGCCCTTAATCGCCAAATTGTCTGACTCAGTGGCCCCCGAGGTCCAAACAATTTCCCGTGCGTCGCAATTCAGCAATGCGGCAACTTGCTCACGCGCGTTCTGCACCGCCTTTTCCGCTTCCCAGCCGAACGCATGGGAACGGCTCGCTGGATTACCGAATCGCTCCGTCAAATAAGGAATCATCTTTTCGGCCACTCGAGGATCAACCGGAGTTGTCGCAGAATAGTCCAGGTAAATCGGCAACTTAACCATCTTTTTTCTCCGCAACCAGCATAAAAATTATTATTCGTATTTATTCAACCGGGCCAAGAAAGATTCCAGGAATATTTCTCAACTGCCCCAGTTCCGTCGCTAAAGCCCGCAAAAATCCGTCTACTTCCCGGGTTGTATTGTTCTGTCCCAGGCTCACTCGCACAGCACCTCGCGCCGTTTCCCACACCACATCCATCGCCTGAAGGACGTGGCTGGCGTCAGAACTTCCGCTAGAGCACGCAGAGCCACTCGCCACAGCGTAGCCTGCCCGGTCGAGCGCCATAACGAGCGTTTCTCCGTCGATACCGGGAAAAGCAAAGTTGCTAGTATTTGGCAGGCGCTCACTTCGCTCACCAAAAATTACCGCGCCCAATGGCCTCAGGCCTTGCTCCAGTCGATCTCGCAACATTCTTGTCTCAAGCAAATTACGCGCCAGATTCTGCTCGGCTAGCTGACAGGCAGCTGCTAGCCCAACAATAGCCGGTACGTTTTCAGTACCAGCACGCAATCCTTTCTCATGATTACCGCCGGTAATCATTGGCTGTAGGTCAATCTGCTTATTGATAATCAATGCGCCAATGCCCTTGGGGCCATGGATTTTATGGCCGGAAATCGTCATCGCATCAACGCCCAGATTATCAAAACACACCGCAATCTTACCCACGGCCTGCACCGCATCGGTGTGCACCAATGCCCCGCTTTGGTGCGCTTCCTCCGCCACGCAGGCTACATCCAAAAGTACACCGGTCTCGTTATTAGCCAGCATGACTGACACCATAGCCACTGGTTCGCCAAAAGCCGCGCGCAAATCCTCGGCTGCTAGCGAGCCATCGGCAGTGACCGCCAATGAATGAACATCCCATCCTCGGCGAGCTAATGCTGACGCTGGCCGCATCACACAAGGATGCTCAATAGCGCTCACTATCAGTCGAGATGGCCGAAAACCACTAGTCAATCCATGTAACGCTAGATTATTGGCTTCCGTACCGCCGCTGGTAAAAATTACCTGGGCAGACGTGGCACCCAGACTCGCCGCCACTTGCTCCCGCGCCTCGTCTATCGTCTGCCGTGCTTCCCGCCCGTAACCATGGCGACTGGACGGATTACCATAGCGATCGCGAAAATAAGGCAGCATTGCTGCCAACACACTATCGTCAACAGCCGTGGTGGCATTGTGATCAAAGTAAACTTGGCGCATCTTCCGCTATACCGACAACGGACGGCCAGTACTCTCTAGTGCGCCAATGGCGGCCGCGCGGACCACGGTCTCATCAGGTTTGTGCTGGTTCGCGACCAATTGCGACAAGGTGATTGACTGGAGATAACCAATAATTTTGGCATTGAGGTTAATCCAAAGATCGTGCGTCATACAGGGATGATCGTCATGACAATTTCCCTGGCCACCACACTGGGTAGCGTCCACTGGCTCGTCTACCGCTCGAATAATATCCGCGACGGAAATGTCTACCAATTCCTTAGCCAAATAGTAACCACCGCCAGGTCCTCGCACACTTTCCACCAAGCCACGACGGCGCAGCTTGCCGAATAACTGTTCTAGATAAGACAGCGAGATCAGCTGCCGTCCGCTGATAGCAGCCAATGTTACGGGACCAGTTCCATGCCGCAACGCCAAATCCAGCATAGCTGTCACCGCGAAGCGCCCTTTTGTCGTCAAACGCATGTGTGATTACCTCCCGCAACTCCAGAACAATTAGACCACAATGTACAATAACCGATTCTTTTAGTCAACTATTTTATTCAAATAGCTCGCGTCAAATTTATCCTCAGCTGGCGTGACGTCATCAATATCCACACCGAGTTGCTGCAAGTGCCGAAGAACCCATGCGAGACGACGATCGGTCGTTGCCGTGTGATCAAGCAATGAATGAAGCGCATTGATAATAGGATCGTCCATATCCTCGCTAATCGCGTAAGCGCTAAAACCGATCTTCCGAGCTTGCTCTTCACGTTGTTTCGCCACGTCTGGATTAAGCACGCGTCCTGGAATCCCCACGACAGTGGCATTTTCCGGCACATCTTTGACGACCACGGCGTTAGAACCAATCTTAGCGTTATCGCCGATATAAAGTGGCCCCAGAATTTTAGCGCCAGCACCCACCACCACGCCACGACCGAGAGTGGGGTGCCGCTTGCCCTTTTTCCAGGAAGTGCCACCCAGGGTAACGCCATGGTACAAGGTACTGCCATCACCAATTTCGGCTGTCTCTCCGATAACCACGCCCATACCATGATCGATGAATACCCGATGGCCAACCTTTGCTGCCGGATGAATCTCGATACCAGTCAACCAACGACCGACAAAAGAAACCAGCCGCGCCAACCATTTCAGACCCTTTCCCCACAACCAATGTGCCAAACGATGCAACATCAGCGCATGAATGCCGGGATAAAGAGTCAAAACTTCCCACATTGAGCGCGCAGCTGGATCACGCTCAAACACAACGGAGATATCCTCACGCAAATGCTGGAACATCTGACGAACGCCCTTGGTAATTTGGATAAATTAGTCTAAATATTGCCCGAGTCACGGGGAGAAATTATGCTATAACCAAGCACTTCAATCAACTATTTCTCAGGCATTTTAGGATACCGCGCAAAATATTCACCTCGTCCTTCTCCAGCCGAGTCCGAGAAAACAACTGCCGTAAGCGCGTCATCAGCTTTTTAGGATGCGTCGGATCGAGAAAGCCGCTGGCGATAAGTTCTTGTTCCAAGTGTTGATAAAATCCCTCGATCTCCTCATGCACGGCCAATTCGCCATACACTGCCGAGCACCCCGTCGCTGCCAGCGACGCCATACGCAGCTCATACGCAGCCACCTGAACTGCCGCCGCCAAGTTAAGTGATGGGTAGGCCGGTGCCGTGGGGATTTCAACGCGCATATGGCATTTTTCCAACTCACTGTTGCGCAACCCTGACATTTCCGTGCCGAAGAGTAAAGCAACCTCCTGTTGCCGCGCCTGATTCGCCAACTCCGCCATAGCATCGCGTAAAGAAAACGTCGGCGGCGCAAAATCTCGCTGCCGCGAGGTGAGAGCGGCAACGAGCACTGTGCCTTCCAAAGCCTCGTCCAGCGTAGCACACGTCCGTGCTGCCGCCAGCACGTCCACCGCACCGGAGGCGCGCGCGTCGGCCACCGGGTCGGGAAAATGCTTAGGATTTATCAGCACCAGCCGCGCCAATCCCATGGTTTTCATCGCCCTCGCCGCCGCCCCGATATTGCCAGGATGGGAAGGATGACTCAGGACAACGCGAGTATTCGCAAAAGAGATAGGTTCATTCATGCTCAATTTATCTTTAGAATGATAGGTTTTCGCCAATCGTTTCCAATCATAATCGGACAATCTCATGCACCCCATGCTCAACACTGCGGTTAAAGCCGCCCGCCGCGCAGGCCAGATTATCAATCGTGCGTCACTCAACCTAGACCACTTAACAGTAACCAATAAACAGCCTAACGATTTCGTTAGTGACGCTGACCATGCGGCGGAACAAGCAATTATCGAAATATTGTTGGGCGCCTATCCAAATCACGCGATTTTAGCAGAAGAAAGTGGTAACCAAGGCACATCGGAATACCTTTGGGTTATCGACCCACTCGACGGCACCACCAACTTCATTCATGGATTCCCCCAATATGCGGTATCTATTGCCTTAATGCATAAGGAGATTCTGACCCAGGCAGTGATCTTTGATCCCGTCCACAATAATTTATTTACTGCATCCCGTGGCCAAGGCGCATTTCTCAACGACCGTCGCATTCGGACCAGCAAGCGCCGCGATATGAAAGAAGCGCTCATTGGCACAGGTTTTCCGTTCCGTGATTTTACGCATTTGGACGCCTATCTCGCCATGTTCCGCCACGTCGTGCAAAATACCGCCGGCGTCCGCCGCCCCGGCTCTGCGGCATTGGATTTAGCCTATACCGCCGCCGGTTGGCTTGATGGCTTTTGGGAAATAGGCCTTTCCCGTTGGGATATCGCCGCCGGTTGCCTGCTTATCAAGGAAGCCGGCGGTCTGGTCGGTGATTTTCACGGGGACGACGGTTACCTTCAGAGTGGCAACATAGTTGCTGGCAATCCCAAAATATTCGCCCAATTACTGCATGCGCTTCAACCGTACCTGACAGATACATTACGAAAGTAAACATCGCTTGGCAAATACAACCACTTCCACGCCAGACGACGCTGCTCTGTCACGACATACCCCGATGATGCAGCAATATTTGCGCATCAAAGCCGAGCATCCAAAAACGTTATTGCTCTACCGGATGGGCGATTTTTATGAACTATTCTTCGGTGATGCCGAAAAGGCAGCGCGACTACTCGGCATCACCCTCACCCAGCGGGGAACGTCAGCTGGCGCGCCGATCAAAATGGCTGGCGTCCCCTATCACGCTATCGACCAATACCTAGTCAAACTAGTCAAACTGGGCGAGTCGATCGCTATTTGCGAACAAATAGGTAACCCAGCCACTACAAAAGGACCAGTAGAACGCCAAGTCACACGAATCATCACACCGGGAACGCTAACTGATTCAGTACTACTGGAAGAAAAACGCGATAGCTTGCTCATGGCCATCTTTATAGGGGAAGACACCACCGGGGTAGCGTGGCTGAATCTGGCGAGTGGCGCATTCCGGGTCATGGAAATCCCGGTCTCGCACTTAGACGCCACACTGGAGCGCCTGAAGCCCGCGGAAGTTTTATTACCCATTGGCGCTGACGAGCACCTCCCCACCCACTTTTCCGGCGCGCACCGAGAGCTACCACCATGGCAATTTGACTATGATTCCGCCAAACGCCATCTGAGTCATCAACTCAACGTCCGTGACTTATCTGGTTTCGGCTGCGATGATTTATCGTCAGCCATCTGCGCAGCCGGTGCGCTACTGGAATACGTCAAACACACTCAACGCGCCGCACTCCCCCATCTCCGGTCACTTCAGCACGAGCGGGAAAGTAGCTATGTGCTCATGGACACCACCACACGCCGTAATCTGGAGATTACCGAAACACTACGCGGCAAACCGGCACCGACACTAGCGTCGCTCATCGACACTGCCGCCACGGCCATGGGTAGCCGCT
>VAOX01002781.1_pt1 | contig 12538 bp, 9 predicted proteins | sample 3393891 | NCBI WGS metagenome assembly VAOX01 (sample SAMN08290429, study PRJNA428436) | hydrothermal vent metagenome | isolation source: Deep-sea hydrothermal vent chimney | place: Indian Ocean: Southwest Indian Ridge | depth 2822 m m | reverse complement strand
TTAGGTGGGTGGTAATAATCATAAACTGCGGTACTTTCCCGCAGAAATTCTGGATTATTACAAACGCCAAAATCAACGCCAGCTTTTTTACCAGAATATTCTTCCAGAGTAGGGATAACAAGATTTCTCATCGTACCAGGTAACATAGTGCTACGTGCAACCACCACATGAAAATCCGTTTTTTCTTTTATGGCCTTGCCGATTTCTTCACACACCTTCCTCACGTATTTGAGATCAAGGCTACCGTTGAGCTGGCTGGGCGTGCCGACACAAATTAAAGAAATCTCACTGTCAAAAACAGCCTGCCTGGCATCTATTGTGGCACTCAATAAATTATCTGCCACCGCTTTTTTTATAATATCGCCTATATCTTTTTCGATAACAGGCGTTTGTCCACGATTAATTAAATCAATTTTTGGTTGATAGGGATCAACTCCAATAACGATATTGCCATCCTGAGCCAGACAACCTGCTGAAACGGCACCAACATAACCCAAACCAAATATACTAATTTTCATAATGCCCTTTTCTTGACCTCAATTATTTTAATTTTATAACCCCGAGTATAAACTCATTTTATTAAAATTTTACTAATACTTTTTGTTGTTCCGGTCAGTTCTGCCTCCCCATGAAGAACCCATGTTTCAACCTTCTCTTCGAGTGCGGGTGAATACCAACCTAAAATCGGATCGAGTTGTCCTTTGACCGCAGTTACACTCCAGCAGTTATCCAATATTACAATTAATTCCCGGTTATTATTTTTATGCCGAGCAAACCAATGATTATTTTTTTTATCAAATTCCAGGCTAACATCCGATGAGAAATGAAAATTAATTTCCGCTTTAAAGTTTGATCTGGCATCCAGCGTATCCTCGATAATTAACTCATTTATACCTCGCTCTCCGCCAGCTTCCGAAAATATCAGCCGCCGTTGATGTGACACACCCAAGCTATCATAGCCATTATGATTAGCCGTAATAATCTGCCTGCTATTCTCGCTATGGCAGTCCTGCATCTGCGCTTGAGCCTTATGTGACCACATAAAGGGGCCAGCAATATGGGATTGATCTATATCATTAATTTTTATAGTATTATGCGCCCGTGTACCACGAAAATAGTTACGCCACCTCGCTTCACTGTGATAGGCAAAGGTACCGGGGTCAACCAGCCACCAATCGCCATCGATCGCCATGCAAAGACTCAGGGCATCAGCATGACCATGCGCAGCTATACCCAAATAACCCAGATCGCCACCATCAAAGACAATATGGCAATCCTTGTTCCCTAATACAGCATAACCGCCCTGTTGATAGACTTCCGGGTATTGTCGCTGCCAGCTATTATCCGGAATGGCATCTGCTAATTGGTCGCTCGCTATTGCACTGTACCAGAAGGCTTTCTGTGTGGCTGGCTGCGCACTACGAGCTGAAATAAAATCAATAACTGACAGTATTTCAGTGTAGGGTTGGTCCGACCATTTTGGCTCAAAGCGCGCTACAAAACCGTCATCGGCGTCTCCTATCTGTGGTGGCTGACCACCATCCGGGGAGACGGAACGCAGAAACGCGCTCATATTTCCAATTTTTTTAATAAAACCCGGAGAAAATGTCTTTTTGGTATGACAACCAATCAGCCAGGCGAACAAAAAATAATCCAGCACCCACAAATGATAATAAAATGCCTGCTCCTTATCGACACCATCATCATAAACCTGATGATAAGCCTGATTTTCAAGCCCATTTAAAGCAAAATCAGCCCATTCATTACCCTGTTTCCCTAACTCAAAAACCCGACAGGCTGTCCACAACCCCGTAAGCTCGCCGATTAAATGATTATTCGCTGATGAATGCAGCGAGAGAAAATGGCGAATAAAATAAGCTTGCTGATAAATAGCCTGACCAAGTTTATCGGCATTTTTCATCGCCGCAAACAATCCTTTTTCACCATCCCGAAGCGCAATCAAGCTGTGAACCAGAGACCAGGATATTAACCGTAAGGCAAGCTCCAGGGAACTGCACCAGTGAATACCCATTGCATAAGGATTATCATCGATCCAGCTATCAATTTGCGTTGTGACAGCATCACAATATGTAACATCGCCAGTTATGGCATACGCGACCGCAAGGGGAACAAGATGTTGGTGCCTGCCCAGTTCCCAGATAAATTTGACATTACCCACTTTTTCATCATTTCGATAATCCAGCGTTTTACCAAACTCAAGTGGTGATTTTATTTTTGTCACCGGATCAATATGCCAGTGTACGGGTTGACCAATATCAAAATAATCATGGCCAAAGAAATCAATTTTTCCATTTAAGTATTGTTGCAGGCGTGTTTTATCTAATTGATAATCGTTTTTCCAGCCATTAATTAAATCTGTATGTGCATCAAATAAGTTTGATTTAGCCCGTACATGATTAACTGGCATGGGCTGCCAGCCGGATAATACCTTGTGTTTTTCAATTTTCTGTAATAAAGCACGCTTAAAACGAAAGATCACTTCTGCCAATGACATCTGACGAAGACGATTTATTAACCATTTAAACTTCTCTTTCAGCATAAGATAAAGTACCAAACCATCTGGCCACACGTTCATTCCAGCCTTCCAGACCAAGATTATAAATAACCATTTTAGCCCATCTGAATTTATAGGGTAATGCCCGTGTCAATGGTCCCAGTAAACCATTACGTAAAAATGTGGAATTAGTTTATAGTTCGGTGCGCAAGATCAATATACATTTTTTTGTTATTAGAAAAGCTCTCATAAAATTCTTCATCATCAGGATCACGGTATACGATTACATCTGCCATCGCTTTTAATAGCGAGGGGAAATATTGTTGCTTATTCAGGATGTATCCTGCTATTCCACACATTATATTAACCTGAATTATGAGCGTACAAGCGCGGCAATTCTTTTAAAAAGATAAGGTAATAATGGACCTCGCATTGCTTTATTTGCATCAAGCGCCCGCCATAATGCAACAAGTGCTGTAATAAAACATATTAAAATAGAAATAAAAGAAGCGTTAGATTTAACAAAACCATAATCTAAATTAATTAGTTGTTTCTTACCTATAAACTGAGAAATTGCAATCTCTTCAGGTTTTAGATCAGTTTTCCAGCGACCAATTGATGTGGAGAAAATTCCCTTGCCGGTAGACTTATTAGAACTATTATGTGTATTGATATTCAACATATCAGCTTCAAAACTCTCACCAATTATCTTGCATATTCTTTTAATTATGAATCCTGGATTAGTAACAATCTCTTCATACTTAACAATAATATAATTATCATTATTAACTTTTCTTCTAATATCTGGCACCAGCTTCATACTTGCCTTCCATAACAAGGACGTAATAACAGGGTGGTAAAGTTTTTTAAGACGTTCGACATGTTCATCGCCCGTAACTTTCCATTTACCTTGATATGAAAGCAAAAATGCGCGGACATCACGCACACAAACAATAATCTTTGCATCGGGGTAAAAATCAAGGATATCGTCAATACAAAATAAATCTCTCGGTGCATTATTACCCCAGCGTTTTTTACCTTCCACCTCCATTTGGATTGACATAAAATAATTAAATATATCACTATATGACTTGCAACCAGATAGTTGTTCTTTCAATTCAACAGATGAAGAAAAGAGTTTTTCAATGCGTTGTTGGTCGTCAGGTTCATAGTAACGATCATAGAGATCATACAAACGTACTGAAATTTCTTCGATAGTATCTATATCAAGTATGTGTGCATCATCTTTTCGAGAGTAGATATCATCAAAAAAATGCGTTTCGCCAGGCATAAAGAGTCTGGAATGCCTGCCCAGTATTTTGGCGATCAATGTTGTTCCCGAACGCGGTGTGCCAACTATAAAGATAGGCGATTGTTTTTTATGTTGATCCATCATTTCTCATACAATTATTTCTATAGATTCTCTCAAACGACCTAGTTACAACAGCCGCATTATATTTTTTCCATGCTTCAATACGGTTATTTTCACCGATACTCGTAATGCATCCAGGTTCAGAAAGAAGTTGATCTATTGCATTAAAAACAGTTTCAGGTGATACATTATCTTTTATAAAAATGCCATTTTTTATATTCTCGATTATATCTGGAATACCGCCAACGGGCGTTGTAATGACTGCCATCCCTGCGGCCATTGCTTCAAGGAGCGAAACAGGACATCCTTCACTATAAGATGGCAGAACAAATACATGCGATATATTTAAAATACTGGTTTTTTCATCACCTCGAACATACCCCTTGAATTCAATATTGTCAGATAAAGAATTCTTCTCCACCCACTTTTTCATTGCCTTTTCTTCAGAACCTGTCCCAGCAAAAGTCAAATGAATATTAGTGTATTTTTGCCTAAGCATTTTGAATGCGGCTAATAGTTCAAATATACCTTTTCCGCGCACGAAACGAGACAGGAAAAGAAAATTAATATCATCACCCTGCTTATATTTATCTCTTTTATGATTAACTATTAGACGCCCATCAAACATGGTTGTAAATATATGGATTCTATTCTCATTAGCGCCCAGCCTAATTAGCCAATCCTTAAATTGTCTTGCAAGAACCATCTGACAGGCTACATTACAAAACAATTTAGTAAATAACCATCGACGCCACCATGATGCCTCGATGATTTTTTCTGTTGGCAATTCCCAGCCATGAAAACAGATAATAATATTCCTGCATCCAAATGATTTTAAAATAAATAAAAACAGCCCATCTCGAATAAGTGATGGACCATTTAAGGATGGATTCAGGTGGTAACAATCATATTTATTAAATAGAAGATGGGATGTTAATCGTAATCCATCAACGACTGGGGTTATCGGCCTCAAAATCAGACCCAAATTTCCCCTTCTCAGACCGATAAGAAATTGAGATGCTGCAATATCAGATGAAAAATTATCTTTCAATGTTTCAATGAAATTGACAACTCCGCCATGCCAAAATTTATCTTTCGAGAAAATGAGAATATTCATGTGGTATAAATAATATTAGTATTAATAAATGGTATCAAACAGTACTTTCGTGGTCTCAGATATCATTCTACTTTTGGTGAAATGTTTAATTACTCTATCGCGAGAACATTTACCCATCACACTAATGCTTCCCACATGCTCAAACATATTAATAAGAGCATCAGCTAAGGCTGTGACATTGTCCGACTCAACAATGATTCCGGTTTGATCATGCAATACAGCTTCTCTCGTGCCCCCGACGTCCGTCGCAACCAAGGGAACCCCCATGGACATCGATTCAAGCATGACCATTGAAAACGTTTCCGCGGTTGAGGGTATAACCAATACGTTGGTGCTTTCTAATAATGCCCTCACATCTTTTACTACACCAAGAAACAACACATTATTTTCAAGGTTTAAATGCTTGACCAGAGCCTTTATATTATCCATTTCAGGCCCGTCACCAGCAAGTAACAACCTGGTTGAAGGTGTCTTCGTTACTAAACATTGAAATGCGGATACAAGCTGTACGTGTCCCTTTTCAGAGCGAAAACCGGCAATGCAGCAACATACAAACTGCTCTGGCCTGATGCCCATATCCTGACGCAAAGAAACTGCCTCTGACGTAAAGAATCCTGGCTGAAAGTAGACAGCATCAACACCATTATAGATAATGGATGAAACTTTCCTGATAAAGCTATATTTTTTTATCCAATGTTCAGCCTGCGCTTTGCAAACAAAAATAATTTTATTACATGAGCGCATTAGCCATTGATAAACAAAATAATCCAGCAAATCATCCTTTCTGCATCGGTTTAATGTTGTATGTAATGCTACAACAAGCTGTGGTGATTTTTTAGCGAGTTTGCATCCTATCCAGCCCATCAGTAATGCTATCTGAAGTGTGCAATGTACTATTTCTATATTTTCTTTATCAATAATACTTGCGATTGTTCTCGCCATAGAAAAATCAAATTTATATTTTCTTGGCTGATTATAAAAATGGATAACAGATTGATCTACACGATCTAACTGATCAAGCCTTTTTTCAAAGGTAAACAAGTATTTATTAAAGTGCTCATCAGACAGATCGGTTACAAGATCAAGAACTTGCGTTTCTGCACCTGCCCGCCTTAATGATGGGATTATAAATAATATATTTTTTCTCTTTAACATATTATTTCTTAATCATCCAATCTATCATGAAGGGGCCTGCTACGACAACGGAAACAGGTGGGATAATCAGTTTGTTAACATCTTCTTTAGTCGTTATTACGCAGTTTCCACTACATTTATTCAGTTTGTCTGACAAGCGTGATAATGCCCAATTTTTAACCTTAACTAAACGGTTTGGTTTCAACTGGCTGTTAAGGATGATCTTATTTATAGAGTTATTTATAAGTAATAAATAAAATATTTTTTTATTTTTAAAGGCCTGCACACGAAGTGGCTCGTTTATGTTGCCTTTATTGTCAGCTATTGACCCGTTGACCCGGATTGTCTCACTCATATCGTAGAACAATTTACCCATAGTCGCTAAAAATTTATATGCTGGCTGATATTTAACTTTAATGACCGGGTTTTTATTATTCTTTAATGAGAATATTCCCAGCCTTGGGGCAAATAATGAATAAAAATTTGCAATTTTTACTTTATTATTCTGTAACATGCTTACCATCATATTGGCTGAGAACCCGACACTAATCGGCCCGGTAGCAAGCCTCCTGTAAGGTCGGTCCTCGAAGTTCCATTCAGTCACCCATATTTGTTTACCCGGAAATGAATTGCCTAAATAATTAAATATTTTTGGAACTGTTGTGGATGAATAGCGTAATAGAATCTGATCATTTACAACAGATGCAATACTTGCAACATTAATATAAGGATGCGTTATAACGGCATCGTAATGCAGGCCGGACTCTTCTAATTTTTTATTCCAATCTCCTTTATAGCGATTTACCGGAATGCCGACGGGTATATCAGGGTAATCCTTATTTAATTTCTTTAATAACGCCGAAATGTTATGTATATAATCTGTGGCTCCGTCAATTAATGACCCCTGCTGACCTTTTAAATACAGTTCATTACCTAATTCTATATTAGTTATGCCGCCGCTTAATTTATTTGTCAATTTGACAAATTTTTCCTGGTTGCCAATGTTTTTACTTGTTAGCACATTGAGGACAAGTGAAACAGGAATTTTATTCTTTTTCACATAGCTAAATAAATTTGATCTTTCTGTTGTTGATTTCCCTGATGAATATTTGGCGTAGAATCTTCGCGTACCCTCATTATTAAATACCGGAAAAGATGACAGGTCGGAGGGATCATATCCATCAAACTTCCAATGGTAAAAATTTGCAGATATACCGTCGGGATATCTATATAACTGGATTCCAAGATTTTTTACCTTATCGTCATCAAGTATGGCAGCAATGTTCCTGAAGTCTCCAACGCCGCCGATATTATAACCATTTAATCTCTTATTTAGCCGTGGCCAGGTTTTTGAACCCGGAATATCGAGTTTAACCTTCCTTGTCAGAGCATCCTTGGTTTTGCCGACCCAGTTAACGGGATAGTCCAGTTCCCCTATATCTGATTTCTTACATGAAAATACCTGTATACTCTTAAAACTGACAATTCCTTTTAATGCCTCATTACGAAGTGATATATATAATTTTCCGGATCCTTTCGCGTTATTTAAGACCGCAAATTCATAACCCCAGCCGAAACTGCCGCTGAAATTTGTCGTACTATATTTTTTCTTACCACGCCTGTCTTTAAACCTTACTACAATTTGAGCCTGCTGATAGCCTTTATCTCCAGATATTATCCCTGCGCTTTTAGTGAGAACCCTTACCACCAGTACATTTCCAATATTCTTCCTGATGTTATAAGTACGGTCTATTCTTCCGGCAAAAAACCTCTCGGGTGATAGTTCAATTGAATCACCCTTTATGATCTTATTACCGATCAGTGATGAATTAAGAACGGACCACTTACTATAATTATCCAGAATCGACTCATTTATAATTTCATCACAGGCAAATACCAGCCGTGAAGTAAACAAGAGCAGTAAAAATAGACATACATATCTTAATTTATTATAAACCATCATTAACACCCATCGCTCTCTTATAGACTGTTACTGTTTTTTCTGAAATTGCATCCCATGACAGGCTCCCCGTAGACAACTCCCGGGAGTTTGACGCCATTTTTTTGCAGAGCTCATCATCTGTACATAGCTTATTTATTGCATTTACCAACGCGTCAATATCTTTTGCCGGGATTAATAAACCATTATAGCCATCGATCACTAATTCGGGGATGCTGCCAACATTGGAGGCAATAACAGGTCGACCATAGCCCATCGCCATAGCGGCCACGCCGCTTTGCGTAGCATCAGTATAGGGCATCACAATAATGTTTGAAGATAACATTAAATCTTTCACCTCTTCTGCACTGGCATAACCCTCTCTAATTTGCCAGACAGGATTGTTTTCAATCTTGCTGCGCTGACGATCAAGATCTTTCCCTCTCCCCGCAATAATCACACTAAGATTAAGTCCTGAATCGCTCAGCCTGTTAACAGCTGAGATTAAATAACGTAACCCCTTATATTCCTCAACCCGCCCAAAAAATAACAGTTGGCCTTTTTTCCATGTCCTGTCATCATTTTCTCCAACTTCGAGACCCAATGGCCCATGCAGGATTGAAAACACTCTATCTGAAATATATGGATATATTTTTTCAGTTTCATTTTTAATTTTATTTCCATGAACAATTGCCGCAGAACAATGTTTCCTTAAATAGTTAAAACACCCTATTTTTCTTAGTTTTATTTTTGAATCATGGCCAGAATGTTGCACATGATCGTGAATCGTCAATACATAAGGAATCTTTCGCAAAAATATCAAGGCTAACACCATGTCTATCATGGGAGCCTCCTGTACATGAATAATATCAGCCCGGAATTTTATGATAGACCGAACTAATCTCCATGAATTCAGAATAAAGCGCGGATCTTTTAATTTAAAATAGGGGATCTCCTGAATCTGCAATCCAGGTGGCAGATCAGCCACATCAATATCACCCAGCTCCGCCATTCTGTTTTCATGACGCAATATCAATAAAACATCATTGTTTTTTGCTAATGATGTTGCAAGATGCATAGAATACTCTGCAAAATGTAAGGCAAGCAGTACTATCCTCATGGAGCGAGCCTATGCCTTGTTCCTGAACAGATTAGAAATGATCATTCTTTCATCGTCTTTTAGTCCAAAGTTATACATAAATGCCATATATAATATCAATGCGAGTGTTGCTGCGATAAACGAACCTAGTATAGAAGTATCCGAAAATAAATTTCTTATTAAGGTTAGCGATGACATAACCACAAATGCCGATATTAGTGGAAATAATAATCTGTAATCTATTACCCAAACTTTCTGAATTTTATAAACGACAAATATTCTAAGAATATTACCTATTGACAATGCGATTAATGTTGCAGATGCAGCACCAAGCAAACCATACTGAGGAATTAATAAATAATTAAGTCCGAAATTAATCATCAGTGCGACAAGTAACAATGGCAGCTCGGCGCTATATTTAGAAGTCATCGAGAGGACAAAACCAACGGATGACAATGTTGCCTGCATAAATTGTGCGCTAGCTAATATAATGATAATACCCAGCCCAACGGCATAATCACTGCCAAATATTTTAAGCATGTCTTTGCCAAAAAAGACGAAGATAAAAAATAGTGGCGCAGAACTTACCGTCATCCAGTAAACATGCGATCGCATTGTTGATCGCAACTTATCGACATCTCCTGCCTGAACCAGGCGAGATATCTCCGGAGCAAGACGTTGTGAGAAGGCACCATTTACAATCGCAATAAGCGGAACTGACAACTGTACAATCGCATATCGTCCGACATCCTCCAGATTCTTGAAGTAACCTAACATTAATGTATCGGTTTTTTGCAATAGCAAGGCAACCGACATGGTTAATGACAAGGTTAATGCATATTTAAGAAACCTGAAAAACTCATTTAATGTGGGCCACTCAACATCTTTAATAACAAATATTATTCTTTTTGCCTTATACAAAAAATAAATGACGGAAAAAAGGAACGATAATATCGTCCCCCAGATAACTGACCATATAGATACACTAAATATAAAAAACAATAAAACAAGGAGTATTCTACTTAAGGGCTGTATAATCTGCTCGCCCATAACCATAGTTTTTATTTCAAGCAAGCCACGAAAACTGGCGCCCAGAATTCTCATTATTGATAATACAGGAACCATAAACGCCAATAGACTAAAAACAAGCGCAAAGTCCTTATGTTTATAAATATTTTTCTGAGCCCAATCTGCGCCACCAAACCATACCAAGGCTAATAAAATTAGTGACGTAACCAATACTACAATAATGGATACCTGGACAAGCCCACGTACTGCGGGCGGATTATTCTTCCGCTCAGTAATAAAACGTATTATTCCGAGGTCAAACCCGAATTTTGTAGCCAGTGAAAATGAAATACATAAATCTCTGGCGAGAACAAAAATGCCGTATCCTGCGGGACCGATAGCGGGGGCGATAATTATGCTGGAGGCTAAATTTATTATTTTTGTAATAAAAAGCCCTGCAAAGGAGAACATTCCAACCTGCACTAAATCTGATTTTTTCTTTTTATTCAGATCACTCATAGTCCGGAAAACTGTACTTTATCGTTTTATAATTTTTAACAGTGTCGACGAACACAAGTCCGTACAAGACAACATTCAGGATAATAACTCAATTTAATCTCTTGCCTTTATTTTTATAGTCATAAACGCCAGCAGGATAACAAACAAAAATGCATTTCGCGCATCACCCGGTGTAAATAAAGTAATAAATGTCGTTAAATATACCAGCATTGATAGCCATGTCGCCCACATATACATTCTGTTTATCTTTAATTTTCCATATGATTTATTTTTAATGAACTGTTTCATGATCCAGACAAATAGAATCAACATGGATACAATGCCAAGAACACCTGTCTCAACGATGATCTTCAAATAACCACTTTCGGGTTGGTTGGGTACAAACCCTCCTTGATCACTATATCTTTTTAGCATGGGACTTTGACTGACAAGATAGCCCTTATAGTTACCCGGCCCGACACCTGCAACTGGGTTTTCTAAAAACATACCCCAGGCTTTATCCCATATTGCCAATCGGCCGCTCGCCGATTGATCAACCGTGGTAAATCTTGCATAGACATTTTCCGGAATTATATGTTTAAGAACGCCGCCCCCCATTATGGTTAGCGATAATATTATGATAATTGTCGGGAATGCAATAACCATCATTTTTTTAAGTGCCTGGCCTTTCCAGAAAGATAGATAGACGAATAAGATCATTAAAGTACATGCCGCGATAGCATTTCGTGATGCGGTTAAAATCAGCGCGATAAATCCCAGAACCATAGCAAAAATAACTATCTTTTTTCTATTGCCTTTTGCAAATCCGCCCAAAGAAAATAGTGTAAAAAGATAAACAATGATAGTCGCTAAAAATTGTGCTGCTTTTTGCGGATCCTGAAATAAACCGGATGGGCGTTGTATGAATAGACTCCCGACATACGTCAGGGCGTTTATATTTAATGATGAACCTGACAGGCTAATCCCGGTTAGTCGTTGAAGATAGATGCTGAGTGATATGATAATTACCGAGACCGCCAGATAGATATTCAGCTTTTCAATAGTGCGCCTGTCTTGTATGCGCTTAACCATCATAATAAAAATCAGGTAGAGACCGGCCAACCTTCCGAACTCAATGAATGAATGTATCGGATCAATCGCCGCGATAACAGTCGGCAAAACCAGTAACAGCGCCAGAAAAGGTAAGCCCTGTGGAATAAGATATGGAATATCTTTTCCTCCAACGGCTATCCGGCCAAACAGAACCAAAAATATCAGGATTTCTATAATATCTAAAAAACTTATCCCGAATTGCCGTGGTGGCAATATGAAACCTATAACGGGCAGTGCGATAAAAAGACTGTTAAATACAAAATTTAACGGTTTTTTTGAAACCATTAATGAAATGACATAGATAAAAACAGGAACAATAAACACTAAAAATTTCCATAGTGCAAACTGCTTTAATGATGTCCCCCATACCAGGAGAAAGCCGATGGCTGCCAAACCGATTAATAGTAAAAGTATTTTTAATAGTTTTGCTTTATAAGAACTCAATTTCTTTATTTCCTGTGCTCATATAATTAAACATTTATGTCTCAACATCCGGATCATTTCCAAAGAGATCTAGAATTTTTACTTCATTATTGAGTGCAGATACTTGTGGATGCCCCTTTAATATTAAATGTGTAACCGTTGTCCCACTTCGTACAGGATCAATTATTATGTGTTTTTTATCACTTGGTTAAGAATTTCCATTAAGTTCTTATTACCGTCATTGATATTATTCTGTACTGACATTCTGCACCCAGACCATATAGAGATGAAGGGGCTCCGGAATTAAATGTCATTCTATT
>VAOX01029248.1_pt1 | contig 12544 bp, 7 predicted proteins | sample 3393891 | NCBI WGS metagenome assembly VAOX01 (sample SAMN08290429, study PRJNA428436) | hydrothermal vent metagenome | isolation source: Deep-sea hydrothermal vent chimney | place: Indian Ocean: Southwest Indian Ridge | depth 2822 m m | reverse complement strand
TGACAGTATCCAAATTAACTATGCAAAAGCAGCTGATTTTACTTCATTGTTAAAAACAAAAGATAATTCATTGCTATCAAAACGTGGCAGTATCAGCGTTGATAAACGAACAAATAAATTGCTGATTCGTGATACTGCAAAAAATATTGATGCTATTACTGCGCTTGTTCAAGAGTTAGATATTCCTGTGCGACAAGTCCTTATTGAATCACGTATCGTATTAGCGACGAATGACTTTAGTAAAGAGCTTGGTGTAAGATTTGGCGTATCGAATATAAATACCACGACTGGCGCAGGTTATACGGACACCATAGGCATTTCAGGTAGATCCACTGCTGCTGAAACAGCACGTTTAGGTAGCGTACCAACACAACCCTCTCGCTATAATGTTAGTTTGCCGGTCACCACATTGGCATCATCAGCTGGCTCTATTGGCTTGGCTTTAGCAAGACTCCCTTTTGGTACACTCATCGATCTCGAACTCTCTGCAGCACAAACAGAAGGGCGCTCTGAAACAATATCAAGCCCTCGTGTTATTACATCCGATCAATCTATGGCAAAAATAGAAACAGGTACGGAAATTCCTTACCAAAGTAGTACCGGTGCAGGCGCAACAGCAGTACCCAAAACAACCTTTAAAAAAGCGGTATTGGGTTTAGAGGTCACGCCACAAATTACACCTGACGATAGAATTATGATGGAACTGATTGTGAGTAAAGATAGTCCAGACTTTGCGAATGTTACCAATGCGGGTCCTCCTATCAATACACAGCGTGTTGAAACCAATGTGCTCGTCGACAACGGTGAAACGATTGTGCTGGGTGGTGTTTATGAGCAAACAAAATCAAAAAGTGTAAAACGTGTTCCCTTTTTTGGTGACTTGCCTTTAGTAGGTTTTTTATTCCGCAGCAACTTTGAGCAAAATAACAAATCAGAATTACTTATTTTTGTTACACCTAAACTCTTAAAAGATAACGCAAAGTTATAAAGCGCTTAGAAAAATTAAATAGAGGTATAGTAAAATATACCTCTATTTTTTCTTTAACTTACAACGCCATCTTCAAACAAAAACACTCATCGTATAATGGCAAATAAAAAAAATATATTTCTTGTTGGTTTAATGGGCGCAGGTAAAACGACCATTGGGCGTCAAATTGCCAGTGAATTATCCCTCGATTTTTTTGACAGCGATCATGAGATTGAAGATCGTACCGGTGTCACCATTACCCATATATTCGATATTGAAGGTGAAACAGGTTTCCGCAAACGAGAAACTGCAATACTTGACGAATTAACCTCAAAAAAAGGTATTGTATTAGCAACCGGCGGTGGCGCGATTTTAAAAACGGAAAACCGTCAATTTCTCATGTCCCGCGGCACGGTTATCTATCTTTACGCAAATATTGAGACTTTAGTTGAACGAACCTCAAAAGACCGAAATCGTCCACTACTGCTAACCGAAGATCCTCAAGCTAAATTAGAAGAATTATTGAATATTCGAGACCCACTTTATCGTGAAACAGCCGATATTATTATTGATACAGGTAAAGACAGCGTTCGTTTAGCCATTAAAGAAATCCTAGAAAAACTACAAGAATCTTAGTACAAAATCACTCTGCATTTTTTACAGTATCACTTATAATAAAGTTCTAATTAATAATTTTGAGCCGCAAAAAATGAAAACATTACAGGTGAAACTAGGCAAAGAGGGTGACCGCAGTTACCCCATTTATATTGGCCAAAATTTATTATCAAAACCCGAACTTATTGAGCCCTATGTAACCGGAACTCAAGTCTTAATTGTGAGTAATGTCACCGTTGCCCCGCTTTACCTTGATAAAGTAAAAATAGCCTTTGCCCAGTACGATATTAAAACAGTTATTCTTCCTGACGGTGAACAGTATAAAAATTTAGATGTTTTAAATACTATTTTTGATGCTTTGCTTGAGGCTAAATTTGACAGAACCTGCACACTTGTTGCTTTAGGCGGCGGCGTTGTCGGTGATATGACCGGCTTTGCCGCAGCAAGCTATCAGCGTGGCGTTAACTTTATACAAATTCCAACCACTCTACTTGCCCAAGTGGACTCCTCTGTTGGTGGCAAAACCGGTGTTAATCATGCTAAAGGAAAAAACATGATTGGCGCATTCCATCAACCGCGCTGTGTCATTGCCGACTCTGATACATTAAATACCTTAGAAGATAATCAGCTCAGTGCAGGTATTGCAGAGATTATTAAGTATGGACTCATTCGAGACATGGACTTTACTGCTTGGCTTGAAGAGAACATGCAAAAATTATTAGACCGAGATCCTCAAGCATTGGCTTATGCCATTGAAGTATCCTGCCGTTGCAAAGCGGTCATCGTTGCTGAAGATGAAAAAGAAAAAGGGGTACGTGCTTTATTAAATTTAGGTCACACTTTTGGGCACGCGATAGAAACAAGTGCTGGCTATGGTAATTGGTTGCATGGCGAAGCTGTCGCAACCGGTATGCTAATGGCAGCCGATTTATCAATGCGGCTCGGTAACTTAACTGAACATGAGGTTGAACGTGTTGATAACTTGCTAGATATGGCAAGCTTACCGACTCGTGCGCCACATCACATGGACTACGATCATTTTATCGAACTCATGGCGGTTGACAAAAAAGTCCGTGCAGGAAAAATACATTTTGTATTATTCAAAACATTAGGCGATGCTATTGTCACCAATAATTTTGATCACAATTTATTACGTGAAACCATTGAAGCGCACCGCGCCATTGATGGGCAGTAAAAGGACTAAAATAAATGTATGAACTTGCTCCCTATGCTGCAAATAACACCTCATCGTTGGGACGACGTTATCCAGAAGAAATCCCTAAGCATCGCAGTGAATTTCAGCGTGATCGTGATCGTATTATTCATTCTACTGCCTTTCGACGACTTGAATATAAAACACAGGTTTTTGTTAATCACGAAGGTGATTTATTTCGTACTCGTCTAACCCACTCTATTGAAGTTGCGCAAATGAGTAGAACCATTGCTCGTGCCTTACATTTAAATGAAGATTTAAGTGAAGCCATTGCCCTTGCCCATGATCTTGGACACACACCCTTTGGTCATACCGGACAGGATGCGCTCAATGAATGCATGAAAAATTACGGTGGATTTGAGCACAACTTACAATCATTACGTGTTGTTGATTAACTAGAAGAAAAATATGCAGCCTTTGATGGGCTTAACCTTACCTTTGAAAGTCGTGAGGGTATTTTAAAACATTGCTCGCTTAAAAATGCTGAACAATTGGGTGATATTGGTTTACGCTTTATCAATAAAACTCAACCTAATATAGAAGCACAAATGGTTAATCTTGCGGATGCCATTGCCTATAACAGCCATGATGTGGACGATGGTTTACGCTCAGGTTTTATTACTATCGAACAATTACGTGAAACCCAATTTTTTAATATTTTATATAGTCGAGTTGAAAAAGATTATCCTAAACTTGACAATAAACGCACCATTTACGAAATAGTACGGCGCATGATTGATGAACAAATCAAAGATCTCATTGCCCAAAGCTCAGAAAAAATATTAAAAGCACAGCCTCATTCAATCGAAGAAATTCGCCAATACAATGGTAGCTTAATTAACTTTAGTGACACGATGCTTGAAATGCATCTTGAATTAAAACGTTTTTTAAGAGAAAACTTATATCGACATTATCGTGTTCATCGTATGAGCCACAAAGCAGGCAATGTTGTCACTAAACTTTTTGATTCACTATTGAATGATCTTCGACTTATGCCACCCGAATACCGATTAAAAGCAAACAAAGAAGAAGAAATAAAAGGCGAGAGCGGACGAGCTCGTATTGTTTCAGATTATATTGCAGGCATGACCGATCGTTATGCTATAAAAGAATATAAACGTATCTTTGATCCAAATGAATTAACCTAGCAGCAACGATACTAAACGACTTATGCGCGTATATATGCAAATACCCTCATTAGAAGGCAAACCTTCTCGCTACTACCAATTACTCTTATTGGAAGACTTGCTTGATGGCTGGACCTTGATACGAGAATGGGGGCAACAAGGTCGCTCTGGGCGAATAAAACGTGACCACTTTGAAAATAGAGAGTTAGCACAAGATGCATTACTTCGAGTGCGTGATTCACAAATAAAACGTGGCTTTAAAGTGGTATTTTTGCAAGGACAAGAACAAGCTAACTGAGTTATGATATTGAATAAATACTTATGACTTATGAAACCCATAACATAGACCAACTTAATGATGTTGAACCAGGCTACTTATCCTCGTATGGTTTAACAGAAGCCCCCTTTTCATCTCAACAAGATGATCGATTTTTATATTTAAACCCCGCACTCACAGAACGACTTGAACTCCTCAAGCATTACACCCAATACGGTAATCTTCTGCTCATTATTACCGGAGAACGCGGCGTAGGAAAAAGTAGCCTCAAACAACGCTTTATTAATTCGGCACAAGAAGAATGGCAAGTCTGTGAAATCCAATCTCACACCATGATGGATGCAGGTCTTTTGCTAAAACACATTGCACATGGTTTTAATATTACTGAACCTCCTCTTGAACCTGCTGCAATATATGAAGTATTAAGTTCGCAACTCGACTACATGCATCAGGCATCGTACATACCCATTTTAATTGTTGATGATGCACATGAGTTACCAATAGATGCATTACAAGCGTTACTTTACCTTGCTGAAAATCATTCAGACCAACAAACCGCATTGCGAATTATATTATTTTGTGAACCTCAAATTGAAACCATGCTTGAAGATCCTTCAATTCATTCGTTAAAAGAACGCGTAACGCATGGCATGGAAATTCTTCCATTAGATGAAACTGAAACAGCTGAATATTTACGTCACCGATTGGCCGTCGCAGGGCTAGATGGCACAAGCCCATTCACACCTAAACTAGTACATAAAATATTTAAAGCATCACAGGGGCTTCCTGCAAAAATAAATGAATACGCACATCAGAATTTATTGGATGACAGCGTACCCTTTACCCCTGAAGAAGTTGATGATAACAACGAATTATTAAATCACGTTAGTCCTTTTAATTTGCGCAATATTCTTTTGATTGGCGTTACGTTAATTTTTATTATTACAGGTTTGTTATTTCAAGATGAAATTAATCGTGTATTTGAAGAACCTGAATCCCGCGATATTAAAAAAGTCATCGAAGAAAATATAACCAACAAACAAAGTGACTTACCCATTGTAACTAAAGAAGAAAGTACAGTAATAGAAGAGCCTGCTGAACAAAAAACGATCGAATTTACATTAAATAAAAACTTAAACAAACCAGAACAACCTCAAGTTGAGAAAGTTCAAAATAATCAAGCAACACTAATACCTAAATTAATATCCATTAATCCCAACCCAATAGCAGCAAGTAAACAACGGCAAATTATCTCCATCACTGGAACAGGATTTCATAAGCAACAAAAAGTAAAAGTAAGCTGGACAGGTAAAGAAAAAATTCTTGCTAATACACAAGTAAATATTACTAGCGACACTTACATGAACCTGATACTCAACGTCGGACTACAAGCCGACACTTGGGAAGTCACCCTTATAAATCCATCTACGGGTATTGAATCCAACACACTTAGCTTTCGTGTTCTATCAAATAAGCCGCTTAAAAATACAAAAACAAAAACAGAAGCTATCGCTGCTATAGTAAAAATACCGAGTAAAGAAAATAAAGGTGTGCATGGAAACAATTGGATAAAGCAGCAAAATAAAAACAACTTTACCTTACAACTTCTAGGTACGCACAATAAATCAACCTTGCCAACCTACCTTAAGAAGTTCTCGTTAAAAGATGATGCGGCAATATTTAAAAGCAAACGCAATAACAAAGATTGGTACACACTCATTTATGGTTCGCATCCAAATAAAGCAGCTGCACAAGCCATTGCTAAACAATTACCTAAAGGTATGAACAAGCCTTGGATACGTTCTTTTGCCAGTATTCTTCCTGCTTTAACAAAAACAACAAGAACACAAACCTCTTCTCCGACCCAGGAATCGACTCGTAATACCGCTATTTCCAACAATCAAGAGGGCTGGTTATGGAGTCAGGATCCAAGCCATTACACCTTACAACTTGCGGCTGGCACAGATAAAAAAGCAATTCAAAATTTCATTAAACGCCACAAATTAAAAAATAAAGCCGTATACTTTCATCGAATTCGGGATGGTAAAGATTGGTATATTTTGGTTTATGGCAGTTATGCCGGTTACTCCAAAGCAAAGCAAGCAATTAAGCAATTACCGCCCGCATTACAAAAAGTAAAACCATGGACACGGACGTTTGCTGCAATTCACGCTGAGCTCAACTAATACTCTTATAACCCTTTGTTTTAAAAGATATTTTATTATCAATTAAGCAACTTTCACCACGAAATCTTTATCTATTAAGGCTTTTTTGGATTGAAGCTACTCTTCTCTCGCTGTATACTGCTTTGCCGTTTTACTCAGCGTTCCTGCTGAGATTTTCCACAAAATGGACTGAATTTAGCACTTTGTTGCTCCAGCAAAGACTCTGGAATAGCGACAACACGACGACGATTATCCGGTGAAGAAGATAGTGAATAAAAATACACGCAATCCTGAAGTAACACATACAAATTATTCTGGTATGAACGGTGGACTTTATCGTCCTGAGTTTGAACGCGATAACTGTGGCTTTGGCCTTATGGCGCAAATGGACGGCAAACCGAGTCACTGGTTACTACAAACCTCGATAGACGCATTGGCGCGACTCACTCACCGTGGTGCTGTTGCTGCTGATGGTAAAACCGGCGATGGTTGTGGCTTGTTGTTAAAGAAGCCCGACGGCTTCTTACGTGCTGCTGCAACTGCTCTCAATATTGAACTTGCTGAACTTTATGCCGTTGGCATGGTTTTTCTCAATACAGATAAAACGCTCGCCGATAGTGCACGCCAGCAGCTTGAAACCGAAATAAGTAAGGAAGGACTTACTATTGCTGGATGGCGTATTGTTCCCGTTAATACTAAAGCCTGTGGTGAAGAAGCGTTAAAATCACTGCCGCAAATTGAGCAAATTTTTGTCAATGCTGCTGATGACATGGATAGCAGCACCTTTGAGCGTCACTTGTATATTGCGCGCCGCCGTACAGAAAAAGCATTAGAAAATAATGATGAGGCGTTTTACATCCCGAGCCTTTCATCATCCGTTATTTCTTATAAAGGTCTGGTTATGCCAGAGCAACTTCCTGTCTTTTATAAAGATCTAAACGATGAAACATTTGAAACCGCATTAGCCGTTTTCCACCAACGTTTTTCAACAAATACATGGCCTCAATGGCGTTTAGCTCAACCTTTCCGCTACTTGGCGCATAACGGTGAAATAAATACCGTGCAAGGCAATCGTAATTGGTCGGTGGCGCGTGGTCATAAATTTGAAAGCCCACATATTCCAATGGAAGATGTGCGTCCGCTGGTTTCAATGACCGGTTCAGATTCAAATTCAATGGATAACATGCTCGAAGCATTGCTTGCGGGTGGCATGGATATATTCCGTGCAATGCGTTTATTAATTCCACCTGCATGGCAAAACGTTGCCAATATGGATGCAGACCTGCGCGCTTTTTATGAGTATAACTCCATGCACATGGAATCTTGGGATGGCCCAGCCGGTGTGGTATTAACCGATGGTCGTCATGCTGCCTGTAGTATGGATCGTAATGGCTTACGCCCCGCACGTTGGATGATCACTAAAGATCGTCACATTACCATCGCCTCTGAAATTGGTGTTTATCAATATGCACCTGAAGATGTGGCAGAAAAAGGCCGCCTGAAACCAGGACAAATGCTTGCAGTAGACACAGAAACGGGGGAATTAATTACCCCAGAAATGGTGGATGACCGTTTAAAAAGTGCTCAGCCTTATAAAAAATGGATGACAGAAAATGCTATCCATCTTGAGTCTCAACTCAATGCTGAAAATGGTGCGGATAGCATGGAAGCCGATACATTAGACGTGTATCAAAAACTTTTCCAAGTCAGCTTTGAAGAACGTGATCAAATCATGCGTATTTTAGGTGAAGACGGACAAGAAGCCATTGGATCAATGGGCGATGATACACCGTTCCCTGTTTTATCACGTAAAGAACGTTCACCGTATGATTATTTCCGTCAACAATTTGCGCAAGTTACGAACCCACCAATAGATCCAATACGTGAACAAATCGTCATGTCGTTGGAAACGTGCTTTGGTCGCGAACAAAATATGTTTGAAGAAACAGCCGAACATGCCTCACGTTTATTGGTAAACTCGCCTGTTTTATCTCATACCAAATTTACGAAGTTAATCGAGCTTGGCAGCAGTAACAATGATTATGCCAATGAAATTATTTCATTAAACTATCCTGAAGATATTGATTTAAAATCTGCACTTATTGATATCAATAATAAAGCAAGCGCAGCAATTAAAGCTGGAAAAGTCATTATCGTATTAACAGATAAAGACATCAGTGAAAACACCCGTCCGGTTCATGCTTTACTCGCCACCGGTGCAATCCATCATCATTTAATTAGTGAAGGTGTACGTTGTGATGCCAACATTGTTTTAGAAACAGCAACCGCACGTGACCCACATCACTTTGCCACCTTAATTGGTTATGGTGCAACCGCCATTTATCCTTACCTCGCTTATGCATGTTTAAGCGATATGGTGCGCACCAAGGAAATTCAGGGCTTTGAAGCAAAACAGCTCGATGCTAATTTCCGCAAAGGAATAAACAAAGGTTTATATAAAATCACCTCAAAGATGGGGATCTCCACCATCTCTAGTTATCGTGGTGCACAACTTTTTGAATCGGTAGGCTTAAATCAAGACGTGGTTGATTTTTGTTTTAAAGGGACAACAAACCGTATTCAAGGTAGTCGCTTTTCAGAAATTGAAGCTGAACAACGTGTACTTTGCAAGCTCGCTTGGAATGCACGCAAGTCAATTGATCAAGGTGGTTTATTAAAATTTGTCCACGGTGGTGAAGATCACGCTTATAACCCAGACGTTGTTAACTCATTACAAGTTGCAGTTAAAAGTGGAAAGTACGAAGATTACAAAATTTATGCTAATCAAATAAATAACCGTGCCCCTATTTCATTGCGTGACCTTTTAAAGTTACGTGATGATAATGTTAATGCCATCGATATTTCCGAAGTCGAATCTTTTGAAAATATCGTGCAACGCTTTGATTCAGCAGCCATGTCATTAGGTGCATTGTCACCTGAAGCGCATGAAACACTTGCTCAAGCAATGAACGAACTGGGTGGTCGCTCAAATTCTGGCGAAGGTGGTGAAGATATAAAACGCTACGGCACAAATAAGCGTTCTAAAATCAAACAAGTCGCATCGGGTCGCTTTGGTGTAACCCCTGCATATTTACGCAGCGCAGAAGTGATGCAAATTAAAGTCGCGCAGGGTGCTAAACCTGGCGAAGGTGGTCAACTACCCGGTCACAAAGTGAACGATTACATTGCATCATTGCGTTTTTGTAAGCCCGGCGTATCATTAATTTCACCTCCACCACATCACGATATTTATTCTATCGAAGATTTAGCGCAACTTATTTATGATTTAAAACAAGTGAACCCCGAAGGTTTAGTTTCCGTCAAACTTGTTTCTGAAGCTGGTGTGGGTACCATCGCTGCCGGTGTTGCTAAAGCCTATGCCGATCTCATTACTATTTCTGGTTATGATGGTGGTACCGGTGCATCACCTTTAACCTCCGTAAAATATGCAGGTGGACCTTGGGAATTAGGATTAACGGAAACACACCAAATACTTCGCGCAAATAACTTACGTGGCAAAGTCCGTTTACAAACAGATGGCGGCTTAAAAACCGGTTTAGATATTATTAAAGCGGCAATTTTAGGCGCAGAAAGTTTTGGCTTTGGTACTGGCCCCATGGTTGCAATGGGTTGCAAATACTTGCGTATTTGTCACTTAAATAACTGTGCAACAGGTATTGCAACACAAGATGATATATTACGTAAGAAACATTTCATCGGTGAAATTGAAATGGTTACCAACTATTTCAAGTTTATCACTCAAGAAGTTCGTGAGTTGATGGCGTCACTCGGTATTAAAAAACTCACCGATCTTATTGGCCGCACTGATTTATTAGAGTTACTAGAAGGCACAACGGATAAACAAAAAGCATTAGATTTAAGCCCATTGTTATCCGATGCGGGTGTGGCAAAAGATAAACCTTCTTTCTGTGTTGAACCTAAAAATGCACCGTTTGATAAAGGCGTGTTAGCAGAAAAAATGGTCGCCGATGCGCTTAATGCTATCGAAAATAAAACCGGAGCTGAGCTCAGCTATAAAGTTGAAAACATTGATCGCTCTATTGGTGCACGCTTATCCGGTGAAATTGCTGTACGTTACGGTAACTTAGGTATGGAAGATGCGCCTATCACCTTAAACTTAACCGGCACAGCAGGACAAAGTTTTGGTGTATGGAATGCTGGTGGCTTGCATATGAACCTTGAAGGTGATGCAAACGATTATGTTGGTAAAGGTATGGCGGGTGGCAAATTATCAATTCGTCCACCAAAAGGCAGTGCCTTCATCAATCACGAAACAACGATCATGGGTAATACCTGTCTTTACGGCGCAACCGGCGGCAAACTTTTTGCTTCTGGCTTAGCCGGTGAACGATTTGCTGTACGTAACTCGGGAGCACATGTAGTAATTGAAGGTATTGGCGACCATGGTTGTGAATACATGACTGGTGGTCTTGTTACTGTACTCGGTGAAACCGGTGTGAACTTTGGCGCAGGTATGACAGGTGGTTTTGCTTATATTTATGATGAAAGCAATCATTTTGTCGATCGCACAAATCAAGATATTGATATCGAACGCATTGGTGCAGAGTCAATGGAAGCCTATCGATGTCACTTGCGAGAAGTGATTGAAGAACATGTAAAAGAAACAGATAGCCCACGCGGTCAATATATTCTTGATAACTTTGCAGATGAAATATGTCACTTCTGGTTAGTAAAACCAAAAGCGGCATCAATGGACTCTTTGCTCGCAGACTTACAAAGTGCTGCAGCATAAAGAAAGAGTGAAGCATAACTTATTTTACGCTTTGAACTTAATCATAATGAAGAAGTGTTACGTTCAAGCAACAACGCATAGAAAGTAAAAAAGATGGCAAATAATTTTCAATTTTTACAAGTCAATCGAGCTGATCCTGACAAGAAAGATGCTGATACACGGAAAAAAGAATACCGTGAAATTTATGCACCGTTCGATGCAAGCAAAGCAGCAGAACAAGCTGACCGATGTTTAGCGTGCGGCAACCCTTATTGCGAATGGAAGTGTCCTGTACACAACTACATTCCAAATTGGTTAAAACTCATTGCAGAAGGCAATATTTTTGAAGCGGCTGAGCTTTCCCATAAAACAAACAGCTTGCCAGAAATTTGTGGTCGCGTTTGCCCTCAAGATCGTTTATGTGAAGGAGCATGTACCTTAAATGATGGCTTTGGTGCTGTTACCATTGGCTCTATTGAAAAATACATAAGCGATACCGCCTTTGAACAAGGCTGGCGTCCTGACTTATCTAAAGTTAAAAGCACAGGTAAAAAAGTGGCTGTCGTAGGCGCAGGTCCTGCCGGCTTAGGTTGTGCTGATGTGCTTACACGTAATGGTGTTGAAGTGACTGTTTATGATCGTCATCCAGAAATTGGTGGCTTGCTCATGTTTGGTATTCCAGAATTCAAACTTGAAAAAGAAGTTGTGCAGCATCGTCGTAAGATTTTAGAAGAAATGGGTGTGACATTTAAATTAAACGTTGAAGTAGGCAAAGACATTCCCTTCCAAACTATTCTGGATGGTTATGATTCTGTTTTCTTAGGCATGGGTACATACAACTCAATGAAAGCAGGCATCCCTGGCGAAGATAACCCCGGTGTTTATGCTGCGCTTGATTTCCTTATTTCAAATGTTAACCACTGTTATGACTATGAAAAAGATGCTGCCGACTACATTAACATGCAAGGCAAACACGTCGTTGTTTTAGGTGGCGGTGATACCGCAATGGATTGTAATCGAACTTCAATTCGTCAAAGTGGCGCTTCGGTAACGTGTGCCTATCGTCGTGATGAAGCGAACATGCCAGGTTCGAAAAAAGAAGTGGCTAATGCAAAAGAAGAAGGCGTCAACTTCATGTGGAATCGCCAACCGATTGAAATTGTCGGCAATGGTCGTGTTGAAGGCGTCAAAGTCATCACAACAAAATTGGGTGAACCCGATGAGCGTGGTCGCTGTCGCCCCGAACCTATTGAAGGTTCAGAAGAAATCATCATGGCTGATGCTGTTATTATTGCCTTTGGTTTCCGACCCAGCCCTGCCGACTGGTTCAAAGATTTTAATCTTGAGCTAGATGATCGAGGACGCGTAAAAGCGCCGCTTGAACAAAAATTTAAACACCAAACAACCAATCCAAAGATTTTTTCTGG
>VAOX01062639.1_pt1 | contig 12551 bp, 17 predicted proteins | sample 3393891 | NCBI WGS metagenome assembly VAOX01 (sample SAMN08290429, study PRJNA428436) | hydrothermal vent metagenome | isolation source: Deep-sea hydrothermal vent chimney | place: Indian Ocean: Southwest Indian Ridge | depth 2822 m m | reverse complement strand
TTTTAGATCACGAGATGATGTACATACACTTGAGAGACAAGAATCCCGCCTATATATCAGCACTAATGAAAACAGATGTGCTAACTATCCCGCCAAATATTGAAAATGGGGTGGAGATTCGTGGCTCGCAAACAGGGCCAGTTTTTTCTGTTGATAGTACAGGCGCATTGCACATGCGTTACAGTGCGAGAAAACGCAACATCATTTGGACAGATGACGACATTACGACTAAAGCGGTCAACGAGATTAATGATTTTCTTGCTAGTGATTCGCCTTGGATATTTCGTCATTGTCTTCAACCCGGTCAGGGTTTGATTTGTAATAACGTGTTACACAACCGCACTTCGTTTAATAATGGTGAAGATGAGAAACAACAGCGCTTAATGTTTCGTGGGCGTTATTATGATCGTCTGGCAAAAACTACATTTGATGATATTGCTATGGCAATGTCACTGTAATTCTTACAAAAGTTATTTTAGGATAGTAAAAACATGTTGTACTTAAGTGAAGTCTTGATGGAAGGGCACGCTATGGAAAGCTTTAAAGAGCTTTGCCAAACTGTTTCTGATAAAGGTAAGGCGGGTGAAATGTTTTTTCGTATTGACGTGAAGCCGCCGTTTGGAGATACGCCAGATAACTGGGAAGAGCAACTCGAAGCTGCTTTTACTTCTATTTAAAACTTATAGGCTAAATTATGTATTGGAACGAAGATAAGAAAAGAGAAAAATATCAAATACCTGATGATATTGTTGATCTTTCGTTTGTCGTTAAATGCAAGTGCTTGCCGTTAGAACATATGCAAGCGCTTTATGAAAGTTTGAGTGCCATATTACCTAAACTTAAAGACGATAAACTTGCCGGCATTCATCCTATGTCTGGTTCAGAATCAGGCAATGGCTGGGAGCGTTCGAGTGACCCAAACCAACTTATTTATTTGTCACGACGACAAAAAATGACTATCCGAATTTCTAAAGATTATTTGGCTGCGGCTGAAAATCTAGAAGGTCAAACCATTAACGTTGCCGGTTATGATGTTGAAATGGGTAAAACTTCAATTAAAAAACTGAGTGATTTACCCACTACATTCTGTCGCTCGATTATGATCGATAGCCGTATGGATGAAGATGATTTTTTACGATGGGCATTCGATGAACTCAAGTCGTTAGATATTACTGTTAATAAAATGATGGCAGGTAAAGAGCGTGTTGTTCAACTGCCTCATGGTGGTGAACGTATAACACGAAGTTTAATGGTGGCAGAATTAACCCAAGGCGAGTCTGTTTTGTTACAGCAACATGGCCTTGGAGAGGGTAGAAAGCTGGGTTGTGGACTATTTTTGCCACAAAAAGACATTAAAGCGGTTAATTCTGATGATTAAAGGCTTTAAATTTGGGTGATTTTCTGGTTAAATAAGCGCGCTTTAATATAGCATGAATATAGCGCGACGAGATTCAACGACGCTTCTGTTATATAAATAGAATTAAAGAATTGTATTAATTTAAGAAGAATTTAAGTTAGAGGACATGAAAATGGCTTTAGAAGTAAACGGAAAATCAATCGCAGTAACAGATGCGGGTTATTTAGAAGATGCAAACGATTGGGATTTAGATGTTGCTCAAGCAATTGCTGACGCAGATGAATTACCAATGACAGATAAACACTGGGACGTTGTGAATTATTTACGTGATGAGCATATTAATGCTAATGGTGCTGAGCCAAATGAACGCGCTATTATGAAAGCTATGAGTAAAGTTTGGGGTGAAAAAGTGAGCTCTAAAGTAATGTACGAAATGTTCCCAACAATGCCTTCTAAGCAAGGTCGTAAAATTGCGGGTTTACCAAAAAGTACGCGTAAAGGCGGATATTAATCTTAGATATTTAAGTTAGCCCTAATAATTTTCAGATCTACACCATAATGGGTATAGTCTGAAATAAGTAGGGCTGTTAAATTCGTTTTAAGGATTAACTCCAAACAACAATCGTTTTTCGACTATAATCGGGAAGCAATTTACATACTGAGGACTTAGAAATGAGTGATAAAGCTAAATTAATCGCAGAAATGATCGCAATGCAAAAAGTATTCACTGAATATGAGCAAAAAAATGGTGTTGATTCTTCAGAATATTACGCAGCTGAAGAAGGTCATCCTTTATTTGGTTATGCAGCAAAATATGAAGAGTTGTACAATAAAATTGATGTAATCGCTCATGCTGATAAAGGTTCAACTCGTTGGTTCCAATCTTAATCGCGATTTGAATACCAAGAAAAGGCGCTGCTGATTAAATTCAACAGCGCCTTTTTTTATGCCTAAAGCAAAACCAGAATACTTCACCGATGCCAGAACGTGCGGAGCAGGTTAAGGCAATACTGAACGAAACGCGTAGCGGTTTATTAAGTGCAAAGACGCCTATTTATAGGACCAAGTTAGAGCTCTGACCACATACGAAATAAGTTCACATAAGAAATATCAATTTGTTTTGTCTCTTGATCATCTGGTCGTTGCTTTAATAAAGACTCTCGCGCTTGGTTAAGCTGATAAAGTAGTTCACGTTTAGCAGGATCACGAATCATGCTTTGTGACCATGTGACAGCGACTAAACGTGTTCCTTTCGTTACTTCTGCGACATGATGCAAACTTGAGGAAGGATAGACTACAGCGGAACCTGCAGCGAGTTTAATCTTTTGTTCACCATAAGAGGTTGTTATTACAAGCTCACCACCTTCATATTCAGAAGGTTCATTCAAAAATACAGTTGTTGAAACATCAGAACGGTATTGTTGTCCTGCACCGCCCATAATGGGATCATCTACGTGATCGCCATATGTCATACCTTTGGTATAACGGGCGTAGTAAGGGGCTGCTACGCGAAAGGGAATAGCGGCAGCTTTGAATTCATCATGCTGCACTAAGCTTCCCATAACAAGATTATTAAGCTGTTGCATTAGCTGATCATCTGCCGCAAGTTCCTCATTATTTTTTACACGTTTTGCTGCTGTACCTGCAGATAATTTACCATCGACAAATTTTGATTTCTCTAGTGTTTGATTTATAAAGTCAAGGCGCTGTGCATCCAAAATATTGGGGATTGTAATGAGCATAAATGATTACCTAAAAAGAGATGTGATGTATAATAATACCCTATAAATAGAGCTAAAACCTCATGATTTAAAGGAAATTATATGTTACTTAATATTGCTGTAGATGGTCAAAATGTTGATATCAATGTACCGGATTCAATGTTATCTGAGGCGCGTGATTTTTTTGCAAAAGTCGATGCTGATTTAGATGAAGGATATCAAATGGGACGCTACTGGGTAGAAAATCCAAACGGTGAACAACGCTGTCAAATTGCCGCAGATAAACTCGTGACGGCAATTGAAAATGAAAATAAAAATATGGCAACAATGATGTCAGCCTATATTTTAAGTAAAGCGCCGCATATCGAAAGCGTTATTGTTGATTCGAGTGATGAAATTCAAGAAATACATTTTGTTTAGTAACCTATAAGGATGTACAGGTTATCGTTAATGTCTTGCTTATTAAAGTGATTAAAGCTCTTTAATCATTTTAATGTGTTTGATTTTTTCATATAAAACATGTGAATCAGCCACTATGTTGTAATTGTATTTTTGATAAAAACCCACTGCCGTTTCTCTTGCATGAAGCACTATGCTTTTTGCATTATTTTTTTCGGCTTCTTTTTCAAGTGAAAACAAAATTGCTTTTCCTATCCCTTGGTTTTTATAGTATTCAGAAACAGCCATGTAACGTATTTGCATAGATTCTTTATTGATGCAATGAAGGCGACCAACAGCAATAATTTTTTTATTTAATACTGCAATACGATGAATGGATTCATTTTCCAACTCATCTTTTTCGCTCCCTTTTTCTTGCTGCCACGGTTTACGGAGTATTTTCCACCGCAATAAATAATACTCGTGAAGCTCATCCTTTGAAGGGGTGCGAATAATAATGTTTTTATGCAAAAACAATCCATGTCGTTGCGATATATTTTACGCCTTCATTAAGTGTCACGGCACGGTGCTCGTGTGTCCAAAAAGGAGGGAATAACACAAGCTTGCCTTTTTCTGGTTTGATTTTCACATTTTGAAATAAAAATTCTGTTTCGCCCCCCGGACCAGGAACATCATTGAGATACCATAAGGCAACGAGTTGACGTTGACTAAAGTCATGCGAACCACCATCAATATGCCAATGATAAAATTCTCCAGGGTTATAGCGTTGTATGCCATAACCCATGTCTTTAAATGGTCCTTTAAAATAAGGATAGGCTTCGCGAAATTCTTTTATCGCAATTCCCATAGAGCGAAATAAATTATTGTCGACATCCTTCCAATGTTCTTTGCCACTAACAACAAGATCGGTTGTTTTTTTTATGCTGTTATCTTGTGATGCAGTTTGACCTATGCGTCCTTGATATTGATCATCGGTATGTTGCTCAAAGCGTTTGATCATGTCATCACAAAGTGGGCCTGGCAGGGCATTTTTTTGTTCAAATATAAAGGTGTTTTCTTTTACTTCGTTAAGTGTTTTAAGCGCATCGTGTTGAGACATGGGGTTTCCTATAATTTTTTTGTTAAACTATAATCGATGCCGTTCAATTATGTTTTGTATTTCTTTTTGGTGAGATTTAATGTCGTTTTCTTTAATTTGTAGAACTTGTGTACAGAGTTCTCGCCAATGATGTTTGCCTTGACTAAGCACCTTTGTCATTTTACTCAACGAACCCGATTCATTCCACTCTTCATAGGCTTTTATTAAGCTTGGATAGAGATCTTTTCGCATATTATTCATATTACCAAAATAAAAATGCCATGCTGGAGCTGAGTTGACTGATAAGAGCTTAGGCAATGTTGTTAGGCTATCCGCAAGATGGTCTCTAATTGCGCGTAACATAATAGATGCTTTTGAATGAGGCAAAGAAAAAAGTAAATCATGCCAAGCTTCACCAAGTAAATTACCTGCTTGAATTTCTCCTCGTTCGTGTTCGATTACATTACCTATTTCGGCATTACTCATCTGCACAAGTGCTGAGTCTAAATTATTGTCACAGTCGTAACAGGCAAAGGCGCGACCTAATGCGTTATCAGGTTTATTCCAACGCCACGTTTCCAGCTTTTCCCACAACAGGCGCTGAAAACTTTCTTTACGAATATAGATGGTATTGTTATGTGACATGGCGGGCGGTGCAGCCATATCTCGTGCATATTCTTTACCTGCGATATATAGCAAATAGTCACTATGTTGTTCACATAAATCTAGCTCGGCTAAAAAAAAGTGAGGGCGGTTATTTATCCCCATCCCACCGCTGTATACGAGTTTGTGGTGTTGTAAGTTTTTGTTAATGGATTCCGTGTCAAAAGGAGAGACGCTAATATTTTCAAACTCAATATCTTGAAACTCTTGAGCTTCTACTTTATCCCATAACTCTTCTCGTTGTTTCAACCAGACACCCACTGTTTTATTAGTCAGCTCTGTTGAAAATGTTTTATTAGATTCCCAGCGGTATAGCTCCCTCATTTTTAACAAATAGATACATAGCGTATAATCTCCGGCATGGTTAGCGTCAGCAATATGACAATTTTTTTGAACCGTTTTCGTTAATTCATTAATCATTGATTGTTTGCTCAACATTGTTCTAGATTACCTTACTTTTGAGGTATTGATGTGTTCAAGTAGTCGAGTAAAATACTACGCTATAGTGATGGCATGCTCAAATGTCAATTAAAGCGTATAATAGATGTTTTTATTTATAGAAATAACTTTACATAATTAGTTTAACCTTTTGAATTTAGAGGAATTATCGTGAGAATAAAAAGTCGCTGGAGTAAAAGAGGCAAAACCCATACTGTTGAAGAAATTGCAGGTGCAGTGGCTTTTATAACCTGGCGTATTGCAGGAAATTGTTTGTTGAGCTTAGAGAATAATGACTTTCAAACAGATACTCATGGTCAGCGGCTTAGTATTATTAGTGAATTTTTAATATTCACTATCCATATGATTGATCGTATGACCATTGAAAATTTTGATGAAAATGAACGAGTACGTTTTATTACTGAGCTTGTTACAAAGTCTTCAAAACACTTGGAAGATAACAAGCGAGATTTAGTGGGTGATGGTGAATATCGTGATGATTTCGTATCACTATTGAACGAGCGCATTAGCGATTATGCTGAATTTTCATATGATGAAAAAGACGGCCCTAGTTTTCCGATGAAGCGCTTTTTTGGCGATAAGATGGCGTTAGTGATGGGGGAGAAGAACCAAAAATGGGTTGCAGATCAAATTATAGAAATCGAAGTACGGGATATTATGTCTCATTTACGTAAATCAGTGCATAATTTATTTAAGTAACAAAGTTAGTCAATTAATTTATTGACTGCTTTCATTAGTCTTTCTGGGTCAAAAGGTTTGAGTAACCAACCTGTCGCCCCCATCGTCTTTGCTTTAGATTTTTTAAAGTCACTGCTTTCTGTTGTAAGCATAACAATGGGAATATGTTCATAATTAGGCAAACGACGTATTTTACTCACCATACTAATACCAGACATATTTGGCATGTTTATATCTGCAAGAATGAGAGCAAATTGGTGATTTCTTGTTGCTGCAAGCCCTTCTACGCCATCATTTGCAGTAATAACCTCATGACCATTTTCAGTAAGAATGGCCGCCACTAAGTCACGTATCACTTTTGAGTCATCTACAGAGAGTATTTTTGCCATAATTTTTCTCTTGCTAATTAAATAGTTCTTTAAATAACGGCATCAAGAAAAAATACATGAGTGATTTTTATAAAAATTAATAATTTGTAACAAAAGCTACTTTTCTGTATCTGACAGGCATAAAAAAAGCCAAGAAAACTTGGCTTTTTTTAAACGGAGGTAAGAAAAACTAATTATTTAGTCCAGTTACCAAAGTTTTCTGTAGTACGCGCTTGGCCATCTTCAAAACCAGCACTATAAGCTTCGTTTACACGTTGCTCTTCGCGTTCTGGGTTATGTACGTAACCACCTTGCCATCCTTGTACGTATTCAGCGTTTACGCCCATTTCTTCCATTTTAGTACATGCATCATAATATTCAGTGTTCATTGGTGTATCTCCTCGGAATAATCCGGTAATTATCTAAATTTATAAACAAATGTTCAAATTCTTTTAAAGGTTTTATCCTATTAACTTCTTATACCAAATACCTTCAAGCTCAGCTTAGAGCCTATTTCGCTAGGCGAGTGTTACTGAAGGTTTTGAAAGGTTAGACGTTCAGGAATAACCTCTAAAAATTACCATATAGAAGATATGGTTATATATTCAGGTTTCGAAGTATACAAAGCCCTGCGCTATCGTAATATATCCCTATAGGGCAGGTTAATTGGGATCAAAACTCTATCTAAAGGATAATAACCTAGTTGGTGCGTCAGGTATGGATTTCGGTCTATAATAGCCACCCGAATTTATTCTATATTATTGAGAGAATTTTGCTATGACAACTGAAGCTGCAGACATTGTAGAATTTAACAGCGCTATGAGTGCTTTTGAATCTAAACATTTTTCAACTGCTATACAACTCCTTTCACCTTTCGCTGAAAGGGGAAATGCCGATGCACAACACCGCTGTGCCATTATGTTTCAAAATGGTTTAGGTGTTGCACCCAATGAGTCAAGGGCGGTTGAGTATATGACTGCTGCTGCAGAACAAGGACACGCTGTAGCGCAACATGGTTTGGGTTTTATGTATATGGAAGGTGAATGCGTCGAACAAAATTCTGAAGAAGCGCTTAAATGGTTTAAGAAAGCCGCTGAGCAAGATATGGTCGGTTCCATGACAACCATTGCAATGATGTATGAGGAAGGCAAAGGGGTAGAGAAAAACCCAGAGCTAGCCAAAGAATGGTACGCCAAAGCGGGCTTCTAATTTAAACTTCCTACCGCTCATTTTGCGGGCGTTAAAATTTCATTTGAAATCGTCATGTACTAAATGTACATTCCTCTTTCTCATAGAATTTTTCCTTCGCAAAAAGAACGTTAGAAACTTTAAAGTTATATGAAATAAAGCATTGTAAATAATTATTGGAAAAGATTTATGCGTCCAGCACATTTGGTATCAGTTTTAGATAAAGAATTTTTAAGTGTACATGATGGTCATCATACCCCTGTGATGTTGTGGGGTGCGCCAGGCGTGGGTAAGTCTCAAATTATTTCACAAATTGCGAAGCGACATAATGCGCCATTAATTGATATTCGTTTATCACAAATGGAACCCAGTGATTTACGCGGTATTCCTTTTCGTGAGGGCGATAAAGTGGAGTGGGCAATTCCGTCTATGTTGCCGAATGAAGAGGTACATGGTGCTGAAGGTATTTTATTTTTAGATGAAATTACGTCAGCACCGCCGAGTGTTTCTGCGGCGGCGTATCAATTAATTTTAGATCGTAAGCTAGGGGATTATGAAGTTCCCAAAGGCTGGGCAATTTTTGCTGCGGGCAATCGTCAAGGCGATCGTGGTGTCACTTATACCATGCCTGCACCCTTGGCGAATCGGTTTTCACATTTTGATTTTGAAGTAAATGTCGATGATTGGGTTGCATGGGCGTATAAGAATGACATCGATGATCGTGTCATTGCTTTTGTACGTTTTCGACCTGAATTATTATTTGAATTTGATCCGGCTCATAACCCTGTTGCTTTCCCTTCACCACGTTCATGGGAGTTTGCACATCGTGCCGTGCAAAAATTTGAACATCAACACGATATTCGTTTAGGTGCATTACAAGCTTGTGTTGGACCTGCAGCGGGTATTGAATTAAATGCTTTTATAACTAATTTAGATCAGCTCCCTGATATTAACGCAATTTTACAAGGCGAGCAGGTGGCTGCGCCCACAGAAATAGATTTACAGTATGCTGTTGCTTCATCTTTAGTCGGTCATGCAATTCGTGTTCAAGAAAAAGATGATGCACAAACAATACATGGACATATTTTAAATTATGCCTCTATGTTTCCTCAGCGGGAAATGGGCGTTATGTTAGTTTCTGATATGCACCGTGCGATAGGCAATGATATTTTCGCTGTGCCAGAATTTGCACAATGGTCTAATGCCATTGCTGATGTTCTGCTTTACTAATTTATTTTATGTCTGTTGAAAGTGTTCTTGAGTTAAGCAAGGTTGAGTTAAAGTTAACCGCGGCACGTACGCGTCTTATTATTGATAAACCATTTTTAGGTGCGCTGGTTTTACGTTTGCCCATGGAAGAAGCCAATCCGGAGTGGTGTAAAACAACCGCAACAGATGCGCGTAAATTTTATTATAATGCAGAGTATATTGACTGCTTATCAACAGAAGAAACTCAATTCATGCTTTCGCATGAAGCATTACATTGTGCTTTATCTCATTTTTCTCGTCGCCAACATCGTGTTACGCATAAGTGGGATTTAGCGTGTGACTATGCAATTAATCCTCTCTTAGAAAAAGATGGTTTAACACCTCCACCTGGTACATTACGCTTGCGTGAATATGATGGAATGACGGCGGAAGAAATTTATCCACTCATTGATGATTTAGATGATCAAGAAACCTTAGATCAACATATTTATGATGACTCAAATTCGGAGAGTGATAATAATGTAGCGCCGCCGCCTAAAGATGACTCCGATACCGATAATACACGTAAAGAAAAACAACCAAGCCAAGGTAAAGGTTCGCAAAAGTCTCCAGAACAAAAAGACAGTGGTGGTGGAAATTTACCGCAAACAAAAGACAACGACGGTGATGGAAATAAAGGTGAACAACAAGCCACACAATCTAAAGATCAAAATAGCGGTAAGGGGGCTGAAAAACCACAACCTTTAACTCACCAAGAAAAAGAAAATTTAACCGTGCAATGGCAACAACGTTTAGCGGGCGCAGCACAACAAGCAATGCAAGCCGGTAAATTAGATGGTGAAATGGCGCGTATGGTAGATTTTTTATTGCAGCCGCAATTACCTTGGCGCAATCTTATTTCGCGGTATTTAAATTCAATGGCGCGTGATGATTACAGTTACACACGTCCCTCAACTCGGCGTGGTGATCCTGCTATTTATCCTAGTTTACGCAGTGCACAATTAGACATTACGATTGCAGTTGATACCAGTGGTTCAATTAGTATGATAGAGATTCAAGAGTTTGTTTCTGAAATTGATTCATTGAAGGCACAAATGCGAGCACGGGTAACACTCATTGCATGTGATTCTGACTTAGCGAAAGATTGCCCTTGGGTCTTTGAACCGTGGGATGAATTCGTATTACCTAAGAGCATCAAGGGCGGAGGTGGTACACGTTTTTCACCCGTTTTTGAGTGGGCAAATCAACAAGATAAAGCACCTGATATTCTCGTATATTTTACTGATGGGGAAGGTCAGTTTCCTAAAGTGGAACCTTACTTTGATGTTTTATGGTTAGTAAAAGGAAAAGCAAAAGTGCCGTGGGGGCAACGAGTGCAACTCAATTAAAGATTATGAATTTATCAAACGAAGACAATTTAAGATTAAACGTATTACTTCATCAAAACTTGCAGGCCATTCGGATCGATGAATCCAAAATGATGGTGTATGGTTTATCGGATAAAGGTGAAGCAACGGTTGCTTTAAAACCAAACTGTAAAGATGAAGTATATATCAAACAAGTCAAAGAACTGATTTCAACGAAGATATTAGGATCGCCGGGAGGCTACCCTATCTTTCTTCGGCGTTGGACACGTATGGGGCAATCTCGCACACATGAAAGCTTAGAGCGTTTATTGTTACTCGGTGAGTCAGAAGCCATTGTTGCGGTAGTTAATGCAGATGAAGTATCAAATGAAGTTGCTCGCCGTGCATGGTGGGCAATGCCAACCTCCGGTAATGCTCGTTGCTTATTACGTCATAAAGATGTCGTTGAAGGCAGCATGGGTAAAGAGCTTGCTGACTTTTTAGTAGAGTTTTTACCTTTTGAAGAAGAGCCGATGGCGATGATTGAGTCTGCTCGTTTAGTTTTGCAGGGTAACCTAATTGCTGAAGATGTTCGTATTAGTTTATGGAAAAAAGGTCAGCGTAAAAATGCTTTGTTGGTCGGTTTTTTAAAATCTTTACCAGATAATCTACCTGTTGATTCATTAGAGCATAACAAACGTAAAGAACTTGAAAGCCAATTACTCGCACTTGGCGATAATGTTTACTCGATTATGGTATTGCGCTTATTAAGTAAAGAAGGGCAGGCATACCTTAAAACTGTTGAGTCAGTAATGAAAAAGCCATCTAACCAAGATGTTGTTATCTCTCTATTCAATACTATAAAGTATTACTTTAAAGAGGTTCGTCCCAATAATGTTGAGTATCAAGATATAGATGTTTTATTATTAGATGTTAATAAGTACCTCGAAATAACAGCAACACAAGTCGAAGATCTTAAAGATATTTTAGACCTTGCGCCAGAGCTTAATGAAATAATTAAATCTACATTAGTTTTATCTTTGCTAGGTGAGTCTTTATTAAGCCCTATTTTTTCTCGCACTGATGCAATTGGATCATTAATGAGAAAAAAAATCGCTCACATAACGACTCCATTATTAAAAGAAATATTATTGTTAACGGGGGGAGATTAGCTTTAAATGTGTCTGCTTCCAGTCAGGATCTGCCGGTCGAAGATGAATAAAATTTACCCATAAGGCTCTAAAAGAGCAGACGTTTAACATATCAAGAAGAGGCACGTAGTTTTACGTGGCCTCCTTGCTTGAATTTCCATGTTACAACTTAAAGAGGAACAACTTTATTTGCACAAGGACCTTTTTCACCTTGGCCAACTTCAAACTCTACTGCTTGCCCATCATTAAGTGTTGAGAAAGCGCCTCCACTTTGAATTTCTGAATGATGAACAAAAAGATCTTTGCTACCATCTTCAGGTGTAATGAAACCAAAGCCTTTATCGGCATTAAACCACTTTACTGTACCTTTACTCATTTTTTTTTACCTATGTTGTTGGTGAAATATAAAAACAATACTCGAATTCACCAGTTCGAATATAAAGCGATAGATTTTGACAAAGTCACATAAGGTTTAAGTTAAACCATGCCTACTGGAATCATTGATTTCTTTTACCTGTATTATCTATTGAAATAACCACCTTCCGTATTTCAGTGGATGATGTTCTTGGATTATATTGAACTTGAACAACTTTCCGACCATGTTCGTTCATATAATCCTCAACACCTTTATTATGAGGTTTCCTTCCCCAATCTTCACCAATAACAAATATATCTGCTTTTACTTCTTTACACACTTTTAGGTAGTCAAGCTCATGATATGGGATAACAATATCGACACAACTTAATGCTTTAAGCATTTCAATTCGTTGATCGAGTGGAATAACTGGAATTTTCGGCTTATACAGCATAACGACTTCATCTGAAGCAACACCAACGGCTACTGTGTCACCTAGTGACTTACAGTATTCCAGTAAAGCAAGATGCCCCACATGTAACAAATCAAAAGTACCAACTGTGTACACAACCATGATGC
>VAOX01057303.1_pt1 | contig 12552 bp, 11 predicted proteins | sample 3393891 | NCBI WGS metagenome assembly VAOX01 (sample SAMN08290429, study PRJNA428436) | hydrothermal vent metagenome | isolation source: Deep-sea hydrothermal vent chimney | place: Indian Ocean: Southwest Indian Ridge | depth 2822 m m | reverse complement strand
ATATCATGGGGAAAAATGACCTTCGTATGACCTTTGAAAATCAACGCGGGCGGAAAATTGCCATGCGTGCCGTTCGCGCAGCGGATTGGGTCGCCGTTCGAGGTCATCCGATGATTCACACATTAGTCAACAATGGAGTAAATTCCAAAAAAATATTTGTCCCTCAGAATATTCATGATTTTGACCTTTTTTCATGTGCTGGCAAAAAAACACCTGAGTACGAACTTATATATGTCGGCCTTTTGTCTGCATACAAGCGCATCGACCTACTGCTTGAAAGCTTTGCTGCCAGTCAACCCGGCGAGCACAAACTACTTATAGTCGGTGACGGCTCTGAAAAATTAAAATTAATCGCACAGGCACAACGTTTGAATATAGAACATCTTGTATCCTTTAGTGGAAAAATTTCCTTTAGCGAACTTCCTGAATATTATTGTAAAGCTCGAAGCTTTATCATGACATCCCAGGGTGAAGGCTTGCCTATGGCCATGATCGAGGCGATGAGTTGCGGCTTACCAGTGATTATCACCAATGATGCCGATATTACCGAAATTGCACAACACGAATTCAACGCTTTGATCGCAAACGAATGGACTCGAGAGTGCTTTTCACAAGTGATCACCCGCATGCGGAATGATGAAACACTGTATCAGTCACTCCGGATCAATGCCTTGTCACTACGCGAAAACAAACGCGTTGAATATTCTATCGAGTATCAGTCCCAACTTTGGGCCGAAAAGATTAACTCTTTATTTAAATGACCCAGACTCAACCCCGCACCATGTTATAAAACCTTATCGCTTTCCAATAATAGTATTATTTGCCACTTGACCCACTGTAAAAGGTCACATTTTCACCTTCCTATTAACAGAAGCAGGAAAAACTGACATTTTGTACTTCAAATTCCACGCAACAGGCCGTTAACCCGTCTGTAGCAATATGGTTATCTGATGTAATCACTAAGATTACGCCTTAAATATAACCCTATAGTTGAATCAACACTCTAATTTATATGGATATGGTTGCATAATTTTTATGGCTTCAATAAACCCACAAATAACACTGACTGGTCTGGCGCGACGACTCGTTCTCGATAACGTGCTTCCTGAAGATGTTGCTGACAAAGCAAACAAAGACGCTCGCAGCAAGAAAAAAGACCTGGTCAGTTATCTTGTCGAAAACAAGCTTGCAGATGCAGGCGCTATCGCCTGGGCGGCGGCACAAGAATTTGGTATCCCCTATTTCGATATCAGCACTATGGAAATAGAGAATGAGACAGTCAAATTGGTCGACGAAAAGCTGATTACCAAACATCATGCCTTACCCTTGTTTAAACGCGGAAATCGTCTATTTGTCGCGATTGCCAGTCCGACTAATCTAGATGCACTGGATCAAATTAAATTTCACACTGGCATTAGCACTGATGCAGTTTTGGTCGAAGCAGATAAACTCACCACCATTATTGAAACAGCGCTCAATTCCCAAACCTCTACCATGGATGATCTTCTCGATGAGGATTTGGATAACCTGACGATTGAATCGGGCGAAGACACTAATGATGATGAAGCAAGTGACGATATTGATGAGGCCCCTGTCGTTCGCTTCATTAATAAAATACTATTGGATGCGATTAATCGGGGTGCATCGGATATCCATTTTGAACCTTACGAAAAAACCTGCCGTGTGCGGATTCGACAAGATGGTATTTTGCAAGAGATTGCAGAGCCCCCCGTCGCACTTGCCTCACGTATGGTTGCTCGTTTTAAAGTAATGGCGAGCATGGATATCTCTGAACGACGCGTCCCGCAAGACGGTCGTATTAAATTGACCTTATCCAAAAATCGCTCTATAGACTTTCGTGTCAATACACTCCCAACCTTGTTCGGTGAAAAGGTGGTACTGCGTATTCTTGACGGGTCAGCCGCCAAACTAGGCATTGATGCCCTAGGTTATGAGCCTGAACAAAAAAAACTCTACATGGACGCTATTAGTCGCCCCTGGGGCATGATACTGGTCACCGGGCCTACTGGATCAGGTAAAACAGTTTCGTTATATACCGCACTCAATATTCTCAACACTCCGGATCGTAATATTTCAACTGCTGAAGATCCAGTGGAAATAAATTTGGCAGGTATAAATCAAGTCCACATGAATGCTAAAACAGGCATGACTTTCCCGCTCGCATTAAGGGCTTTTTTGCGCCAGGATCCAGATATTATAATGGTGGGGGAAATTCGAGATCTCGAGACCGCAGAAATCTCAATCAAAGCAGCGCAAACAGGTCACCTGGTGCTTTCTACCTTGCACACCAACGATGCACCACAAACTCTTACACGCTTAGCTAATATGGGCGTACCTCCGTTTAACATCGCCTCTTCCGTCAGTTTAATCATCGCGCAACGGCTCGCACGTCGCTTATGTGACAACTGTAAAACAATCAATACCGAAATCCCGGACGAAGCACTACGTGAAGAAGGCTTTCCTGAAGAATCGATTACCAAAGGAATCAAGGTCTATAAACCAGTGGGTTGTGATCAATGTGCGAATGGCTATAAAGGGCGCACAGGAATATATCAAGTGATAAAAATTTCCGAAAACATGGGACGCCTGATTATGGATGGCGGCAATGCCATGGAATTGGCAGACCAAGCAAAAGAAGAGGGTTATGCAGATCTCCGAGAATCTGGATTGAAGAAGATTATGGACGGCATTACCAGCCTGGAAGAAATTAACCGAGTGACAAAAGACTAGAACGTAAGGGTAAACTATGGCACAGAAAAGCTCAGCAAAAAAAGAAATCGTATTTCTCTGGCAAGGATCTGATCGAAAAGGTAAAAAATTAAAAGGAGAAACCACTGCTCGCAATCAGGCGATGGTTAAGGCCGAGTTACGCCGACAAGGAATTAAACCTTCTAGAGTGCGTAAAAAACCCAAGCCTCTATTCGGCAACACCGGTAAAGCGATCATCCCAAAAGATATCGCTGTGTTCAGTCGTCAACTCGCGACCATGATGTCCTCTGGAGTCCCATTGGTACAGTCATTTGACATTATTGCCTCGGGTCATGATAATCCGAGAATGAAAAAGCTGCTTAATGCAGTTAAAAATGACATTGAGTCAGGTACTACTCTGAATGAAGCTTTGGCTAAACACCCTTTATACTTTGATGCCCTGTTTTGCAACTTGGTTAAGGCGGGCGAGATGGCGGGTATTCTCGAGTCACTTTTAAACAAAATTGCGCTCTACAAGGAACGCATGGAAGAGTTGAAAGCCAAAATTAAAAAGGCATTGTTTTACCCCGCTGCTATTTTAACGGTTGCGTTAGGCGTGACGGCCATTTTGCTGGTGTATGTAGTCCCGCAGTTTGAAGATATGTTTCAGAGCTTTGGTGCAGCCTTGCCCGCATTTACACAAATGATCATAAATCTATCCGACTTTATGCAAAAATGGTGGTGGGTAATTTTTGGGGGGGTCGCAGGCGGCATTTGGTCTCTGGTTCGACTTAAACGAAAATCCAAATCATTCGCAGCGACACTTGATCGGTTGACACTTAAGTTACCTATTGTCGGCGGGATCGTCAACAAAGCTTGTATTGCTCGATACGCAAGAACTCTTGCCACCATGTTTGCTGCAGGCGTTCCATTAGTCGATGCTTTAAAATCAGTAGCAGGTGCTACGGGTAATGTCGTTTATCACGATGCAGTGATGAAAATGCGAGATGAAGTCACCACTGGACGGCAACTCCAGCTATCAATGCGCGATGCCGCAATCTTTCCACCCATGGTAGTGCAAATGGTCGCTATCGGTGAAGAAGCCGGCAATATAGACGGCATGTTGTGTAAGGTAGCAGATTTCTACGAAGGCGAGGTCGATAATGCTGTTGACTCAATGAGTAGCCTGCTTGAGCCTGTCATTATGGTGGTTTTAGGCGTATTAGTGGGCGGTTTGGTGGTCGCCATGTATTTACCGATCTTCAAAATGGGCGCTGTGGTTTAAACCACTTGTTTGTTACCTCTATGCTACTATATTTAGTGTTACACAGTTAACGCGTAGGGGTCCCGGTGTTATTTCAGATTTCATTTCAAAGTTCGCTAGGTCTATTTTTTATCATAAACCCTTGGACACTTATTACTTTCGGTCTACTTTTAGGCCTATTAGTGGGAAGCTTTCTCAACGTCGTCATTTACCGGCTTCCAATAATGTTAAAATCTGAGTGGCGCGAACAATGCGAAACGTTTTTTGAGTCCGAACCTGATATCAAGGCTGAAATTACATCAGAGAGCAAAACCCCAGAGAAATTTAACCTCGCTGTTCCCCGTTCCAGTTGCCCTCATTGTGGCCATCAAATCACTGCGACAGAGAATATTCCTGTATTAAGTTACCTTTTTTTACGAGGACGTTGCTCATCATGCAAGGCAAGCATCTCGGCTCGATATCCACTCGTAGAGCTTTTTACAGGAATCTTGTCTGCACTAGTAGTCGCTAAATTTGGCTTTAATTGGATAAGCCTGGCGATGTTATTTTTAACCTGGAGCCTAATCGCTCTCAGCCTGATTGATTACGACACCCAGTACTTACCTGACAACATCACCTTGCCATTATTATGGTTAGGCTTATTGTTTAGTGTGTACACCCCTGCACTCAGTCCGACTGACTCTATTATTGGTGCCGCAGCGGGCTACATGAGTTTATGGGTGGTTTTTCAAGGATTTAAGCTTTTTACGGGCAAAGAAGGAATGGGATTCGGTGATTTTAAACTGCTGGCGGCATTAGGGGCATGGCTAGGATGGAAATATTTGTTATTGATCGTGATATTATCTTCGTTTGTGGGAGCAGTGCTGGGAATACTGTTGATCATTGTTAAAGGCCGAGACAAAAATATTCCGATTCCCTTCGGGCCTTACCTCGCTGCTGCAGGCTGGATTTGCATGATGTGGGGAGACAATATTCTCAATAGCTACTTTAGCTTGAGCGGGATGCGCTAGCAACGCTTCTAAGCCGAACTTGCCTGTACTTTCAATTCAAGGTTTCTTATTATTAGAGTATCTTAACTTGGGAGAAATCAAATGCCAGTGATTGCTATTACTGGGGGAATCGGCTCCGGGAAATCACTAGTGCTGTCATTATTTGAGAAAGCAGGCTGCCATGTCATAAGCATGGACGCTATATCCAGACAACTGACTGAACCTGGCAAGATCGCTTACACATCCATTATCAAAGCCTTCGGCAAGCAAATAATAAGCCCAGATCAAACTATAAATCGTCACTCTCTCGCGCAGGTAGTGTTTAAGGATATTACTAAAAAAATGTTGCTGGAAGAAATACTACACCCGAAAATCGAACAGAAAGTTCGTGACATTATTACGAAAATTAAGCAAAACCCGCAAAACAGTAATATTATTGTGATCGAAATCCCACTCTTACGCTCTCGACAGCAATTTGATTTTTTAGATCGAATTTTAGTCGTCGAAAGTAATCCTGAACTACAACTCACTCGTACTTTAGCCCGAGATCCCTCACGCTCACTCAATGATATTAAAAATATTATTAGCACACAAATGAGGGATTTAGAGCGCCGCACTTTGGCTGATGATATTTTACACAACACCAACAATACTCAAAACCTTACAAAGCAAGTTCAAAAACTCTATGAAGAGTATCAATTGCTATCCTAAACAACAGATAGGTTAACAAATTCAAGACAAATACAGAATATTTTGATAAATACATGACATTTCTCAAATTAACAGCGATAATTACTCTTGTGAAAATGCATCATTACCAACATGGACAGGATTTTTAGCTTGTGGAAAATATAGCCAACTATGAGTATCCCCTCAATGAGCGTACTCGATCTTTCCTTAGACTGGAATTTTTATTCAAGCAGATATATCACTTTCTTGAAGACCATTCATCATGGAGCAGTCGTTCAGTCCTGACTAGCTTGGTCGAAATCCAGGAAGTTATTGCTCGCAGTGATCTTAAAACTGAAATTCTGAAAGAACTCGAAAGACATACCGGCAGTCTTAATAAATTAAGACAACAATCCGGTATAGATCAGACCCGTTTATCAGAAATTTTAGGTGAACTCGAAGGACTAATTAGTAAGATCTACGCGACTAACAAACCTTTCGGCGCTGAACTGAAGAAGAATGATTTTTTACTCGCCATTAAACAAAGAGTCATGATTCCGGGCGGAATGTGTGACTTTGACCTACCGGTATACCATCATTGGTTACAAATAGTAGGCGAAGAAAGACATGGCATGATTCACGAGTGGCTCAAGTGTTATGAATTGCTGAGCACTGCGGTTCACTTAATTTTGAAACTTATACGCGAGAGTACTTTACACCATCAAGAAGTGGCTGAAGAAGGTATTTATCAAAAAACACTGGACAGCAATACACCATGTCAATTAGTAAGAATAGCACTGCCTTCGGACTCCCCCTATTTTCCAGAGGTAAGTGGTAGCAAGCATCGTGTAAGTGTGCGCTTTATGACTTCTGAAAATGTAGAAGTTAAAGCCAAACAATCAAACGATGATGTAGTCTTTAAAATAGCCTACTGCATAATTTAGTAATATCGGACTAACATTGATAGCAGCATTATCTATCAACGTTAGTCCTTTTTTATCATCATCTTCAAGTATTGATCTGCGATCTTGTCATACGTAAATTCACTGGCTCTTTTTTTCAAACCTTCAACATCACTACTATTAGCCAGCATATTAATTATCGCGCTAGCCAATGCCTCTACATCCCCGACGGGTGTCAAAGGACCAAATTTCCCATTTTCAAGAATTTCAGCGGGCCCACTTGGACAATTGGTTGAAACCACAGGTGTTCCTAGCGCCATGGATTCAACTAAAACGTTTCCGAACCCTTCCCATGCTGATGACAAGACAAATAACGTCGCCTTAGACATATAAGCATAGGGATTTTTTGTAAAGCCTGGCAAACTGACTTTTTCCTGTAAACCCAAAGCTTCTATAATCACATTAAGCTTATGCCGATCTTCACCTTCCCCCAAAATAACCAATTTTGCAGGCGATACTTTTATCACTAAAGAAAATGCATGCAACAAAGTTGAATAATCTTTTGCGCGCGTTAACCGCCCTGCAGAAAGAATAATGGGGTCCAACATGGGGTTGAACCACAGATGTTCAACATCCTTTAGTGCAAGTTCAAATATCTCAGGATTCACGACAGGATTATAAATCACCGATATTTTCGGCCGGGGGATATTTAACATTACGCTCATATCATCGGCAACCCCCTGTGACACACCGACAATTGCGTAAGCCCCCTGGTAACACCAGCGTGCCAACGTTAGCACAAAACGATCTGCTCGACTAATAACTTGCGCATTAACCGAAAGGGTAGTATGTACTGTTACTATAACGCGCGTTTTAACTTGTGCCAGTTTTTTTGCCCATAACGCTATAACATTTGACGTATCCATTGCAGACAGCAATATATCAGGCTTAACCCTGCGTAAATAGCGCCTCAAAACAAATAAGCATTTGTAAATTTTACCCTTATTTAAGTCAACTATATTCACTTCAGAAGAAACTTCATTTAAAAATGAACCGCTACGCTGGGCCAACACCAGATCGATGTCATAACCACGTTCAGCAAAGCCGCGCGCGAGACTAATCATCACTCTTTCAGCACCCCCACCACGAAGGTCTGGTAAAAAAATGGCAATCTTCAATTTAGTTTACACACTGCGGTGTACATAAAACGTTTTGAAATTTTCCCAGCGAATTTTTTTGTATCGGACGGAGCTGTCCTTTACGCCCTATCACTGAAAACTGATAACCAATTTTTTCTAATAACTTTAGAATATCTTCTGCGTAATAGCCCGCTTGACTAGCAGTCTCTTGCTGCACTTCGACGATTATATATGGCTTAAAACGTTTCAGAGTTTTCATAGAACCTTTCAAAGCAGGAAGTTCAGCACCTTCGATATCCATTTTAATCAAATTTAGTTGACATATATTATTTTGCTCTACGTAGTGATCAAGCGTTTCCAATATGATCGTACCCGCCTCTTCTTGACACCGATCTGAAGGATATAAAGTAGCCAGGCCTTCATTTTTCGAACCATCTGCAAAATCACAGGAAGCAATATAAAGACTTTTTTCGCCTACTTCATCTGATAAACCCTTCAATTCAATTGAAACCTGATTAAAATTATTGGCATCGACATTGATTGATAATTCAGCCGCAACGTCTTTTTGGGGTTCAAATGCATAGACCTTTCCCGAGTCACCCACCAACTTCGCAGCAATCAATGTTACTTCACCAACATTAGCTCCGGCATCAACCACCACCATTCCGCTCTTTAGAACATTATGTAGAACCCACTGAATATCCCGATTGTAGTAACCTCTCCAGAATATCTGGCTCTGCATATGCTCATTGAGCCGCAACTGCATTTTTAAGTCACCATCAAAATCACGAATATTCACGACAAGCGCTTTCTTGAAATAGTATTTATGCACAAGATTAAGAATTAGTGATGAGCCACGAATAATACTAAGTTTTCGTACAATTTTTCTCAGAAGAAATAGCATCTTCTTGCTCATTATTCACCCTCTGCCAATATAATATTACACATCATAATATGCATGTTATCCCGCTCAAACTATTATTCTTTTCTAGTCACTCTCACTAAATAATAGTCTAAAATACGCACTCTACCTCTAAACTAATGGTAGATATATGTCAGTAATCAACTCATGCTCAGCAACTTCAGGGAATAAATTTAGGTAATGGAAAAAACACGGAAAGTCACGTAATTGTTCGCCGCTTCCGGGTAGCCATTCCCCATATAAACGATGGACTTTATCCCCCATATTCTCATGTGACCCAAGATGACGAACCCACGCACATCGCCCTCCCGGAATTTCCTTATTAATTACTCCTTGAGTATTTTCCGGAACAGCAGATTTAACAGAGCCACAAATATCAAACCTAAAGTGCTCCGGGTCTGTGGTCTTTGGGTCATCATAGGCAAGGCCATAGGTATAACTATCATCGACCGATGGATGATACTGTTATCACAAAGTCGTAAGTGGTTACTGAAGTGATACTGCTTGGTGGAATTCGTATATTGCATCAGCGGTAAATACGTAAAGAATATACTTAATATTAGCCTGTCCTGTTCTAATATTTATATTCTTTAACTGCCACCGAGTAGACTTCAGCTGCGTCAAATTCTGTCCCTTAATCTCACTACTCACTACACCCTTTTCAGTTTGACTTGCATTGTTTTCAATAAGACGAAAAACAACCTTGGTCGCAGAAGATATTTTATTGAGAATCACTGTGTAATTTTTTTCGGTGTTAGGACGAATTAACTGCACAGTCCATTCTTGTTCTTTTGAGAATTTGCGTAATCCACAGGTCTTATTCAAACTGCAACTTTTAGGAGATTCGATTAAGTAATAGTCGATGCCATTCTTATCGATGTTATTATAACGTGTATCTCCTAAATAAAGCATAAAGGCCGTTATAGTAATTAAAGCCAACCATAACACTACACGCCTGCTTATTTGCAATCTATTTACCATCATGTATTTACTACTATTTAATCTTCGTTTTTTAGGAGGAAAATCGAAATAATGACAAGGTTTCGGTCATTTTTCAATATTCCAGAATGCACTGATACCCGCCACACCCTGCGCACCATATTGCTTCGCCATCATCATATCCTCTTCACTTAACCCCCCTAACGCATAAACTGGTATTTGGCAGCGTAGCGCCAAACTCTGAAATTTTTCCCACCCCATTGGAACCACCGCAAGGTGTGATTGCGTAGAATTCACGGGTGATAACACTACAAAATCAACGCCTAATTCCCGCGCCATTTGTAATTGTTGCTGATCATGGCAAGAGGCAGACACAGTAAAATCAGATGGCATTTTTAATGAGAGATCGGGCCTGGCATAACTCTGCGATTGTCTCGACAGTATATTCTTTATCGTTCCAGTTACCGACAGCCCCGTCCTATATAAAGCCTCCAGTTGCTTGCCATCAAGATGAACACCCGCTGCGCCGAATTGAATTGCGTGTACGATAGATGAATTCAGAATTATCTTACACTGAGTGTTTTCACTTAAGCGTATACACGCCTCGACTATAGAGGTCCAGGAGATATTATCAATATTTTTCAGGCGTAGTTGTATCAAGCTAATACGGTGTACAGTATTTTTAAACTCGCTAATAAAACGTTCAATCGCGATGCTTCTCTTATCAGATTCAACTGATTGTTTACACGCAGCAAGCAACCAAGCTGGCTCAGGTGTTATAGCATAAACCTCGGGAAGATTAACGGCGCGTACAATAGGCGTATCAGCGGCGGGCATTTCCAGTGACAAAAGATCTTGTTGACTAACCCACTTGAATTTTTGGCCTTCACAAGATATGGGATCACCGCTAAAAGAACTTACTGTCCAAACATCAAGTATGACGCAACGATCACCATAATCATGTTCTATCATAATCAGCGGATGCGCTGAATTAATAGTAAGTGCAAGCTCTTCCATTAGCTCACGCTGCAAAGCCTGAAAGATTGATTCCCCCTGTTCTTTTTTTCCACCAGGAAATTCCCACAAGCCTCCCTGATGCGTATTTTCTAATCGACGTGAAACAAGAATATTGCCGTCCAGATTACGGATAACAGCAACGGCTACATGAATTTTAGTGGAAAACGTATTAGTTGATTTACATTGATCGGACATAAGAGACTCTAGTAAATAGAAAAGTAAAAATTACTGCACTCCAGTTTTAATCGAGGAATATTAGTATTATCATTACGAGAAGAGGTCTTCGGCGCACCAAATTATTCTACGAAATAAGTATAACGGCGACGCCAATTAACTACGATATTCTGCATTAATCTTCACATAATCATATGAAAGATCTGACGTCCAGACAATGACCTTTCCAGAACCATCACCAAGATCAATACTAATTGTAATTTCGTCTTGAGCAAATACTTCAGCGCCTTGTTCTTCACTATAGCTATCAGCAGGGACACCATTACTAATAACCAGAACATCCCCCAAGGAAATATCAATCGCCTCTATACGAAGCGAAGCCACAGGAGCGCGGCCTACTGCCGCTAGTATTCTTCCCCAATTTGGATCTGAGGCAAACAAAGCAGTCTTTACTAACGGTGAATGGGCCACTGTTAATGCCACTACTTTTGCATCAGCATCACTAGCGGCACCCGAAACCTTAAGTGTAATAAATTTAGTTGCCCCTTCGCCATCACGTACAATTTGCTGTGCGAGGCTGACAAACACTTCGGTTAAAGCTTGAACAAACAACTTCCCATGTTCGCTACTGAGATCAACTATTGCCCCGTTGCCGGCTTTTTGAGTGGCAATTAATATGCAGGAGTCATTCGTTGAAGTATCACCATCCACTGTAATACGGTTAAAAGACTGATTCACAACAGTCGATAGCAAGCCCTGCATTAACTCAGGATCGATACAAACGTCTGTACCTATATAAGCTAGCATGGTCGCCATATCAGGGTGAATCATACCGGAACCTTTACACATCCCCGTAATAGTAACGACATTTCCATTAAGGTTAATCTGTTTACTTGCTGTCTTGCTTACCAGGTCTGTAGTCAAAATACTTTTTGCCGCAGCGTCCCACCCCTCATTGCTCAAGCTCTGATACGCTACAGGAACCGCTTTCGTAAGCTTGTCCACGGCTAATTGCTCACCAATCACCCCTGTAGAGAATGGAAGTACATCGATTACATTACAAGCTGACGTTTCTGCTACGGCCTGGCATAAAGCTCTAGCTGAATCCAGCCCCTGTTCACCAGTACCCGCGTTCGCATTACCTGCGTTGATGAGTAAAAATTTAGGAGTCGTCTTCTGTAGATGATCTTTCGCTACAGTTACTGGCGCAGCACAAAAAAGGTTTTGCGTAAAAACAGCAGCAAGATTGGCACCTGATTCAATTTGCATTAGGGCAAGGTCATTACGATCTTTGTATTTACTATTACTATTAGCCGATCCAAGCTTAATTCCTGATATAGGCAGAACATCATGACTACACATGGATATTGATGATTTAGTTGAATTTGACATGTTAAGCCTTAAAAATTAGTAAAGGTTAAGGAGCCGCTGATTAATTCTGATTAATGAGATTGCTGTTCAGAAATACCAGTGGCAAGGCGAAGATTGCAGCTAATAGCACGGCTATTGGCAAGATTTTCAACGTAGTCATTGATATTTAAGGACAGTAAAATCGTAATCATGAATTGATCAGAGGCTCCTTAAATATTAAGACCATTGATATCCATGTGTTATGTCAATCAGTCACAATCAGTGATTCAGTAATGACTTTAAGTGATCTGATAGTGATTTATTATGTTAATTTTCCATGACATTTTTTATACTTTTTACCCGATCCACAAGGACATGGATCATTACGACCCACTTTCTTACCGTCACGAACATAAGGCTTTTCCGGTTCAACCTCTTCACCTTCATCACCCATTAAGCCAGGAGCATCTGCATGCGT
>VAOX01024768.1_pt1 | contig 12553 bp, 8 predicted proteins | sample 3393891 | NCBI WGS metagenome assembly VAOX01 (sample SAMN08290429, study PRJNA428436) | hydrothermal vent metagenome | isolation source: Deep-sea hydrothermal vent chimney | place: Indian Ocean: Southwest Indian Ridge | depth 2822 m m | reverse complement strand
TTATTCTTTTCGTGAAGCAACAAAGTACTTCGTTTAGCTTTTGCCGTAGTTTGTAAGTGCTGCCGATTATGAGTCGGACGCTTCACCTTGTGCTTTCAGCGCCCCGCTACGGGCCTTTATTTTTTTTTTGAAACGAATCAGGATTTTCGTTTATTTCGCCGATAAATGCGAAGCGCACATTATAATTATAATGTGCGTAACAACAAGCTTTAATTTTATATGGGCTGTGCTGTAACTGAGCAGGCGGTAGTTGTTAGCGCTTCATCAAATTAGTATTGGTGGAGTGCTAGTTGCTATCATCACCTATAAACGTTCGTAAATGCTCCGCCCTTGAGGGGTGGCGCAGTTTGCGAAGGGCTTTGGCTTCTATCTGCCTGATTCGCTCGCGGGTTACATCAAACTGTTTGCCCACTTCTTCCAGTGTGTGGTCTGTATTCATGTTTATACCAAAACGCATACGCAGTACTTTGGCTTCGCGGGGCGTTAGTGTAGATAGTATATCTTTAGTCGATTCACGCAGTGATTCGCCTGTGGCGGAATCGATGGGAGACATGATGTTGATGTCTTCTATGAAGTCGCCCAGGTTTGAGTCTTCATCATCACCAATAGGCGTTTCCATGGAGATCGGCTCTTTGGCGATTTTAAGCACTTTGCGTACTTTGTCTTCCGGCATTTCCATTTTTTCAGCGAGTTCTTCAGGGGTGGGCTCGCGGCCTTTTTCCTGAAGCATCTGGCGGAATATGCGGTTCAGCTTGTTGATGGTCTCAATCATGTGAACAGGGATGCGAATGGTGCGCGCCTGGTCTGCAATGGAGCGAGTGATTGCCTGGCGAATCCACCATGTGGCGTATGTTGAGAATTTATAACCACGGCGGTATTCAAATTTATCTACTGCTTTCATCAGGCCGATATTGCCTTCCTGAATTAAATCAAGGAATTGCAGGCCGCGATTGGTGTACTTTTTCGCAATTGAAATAACCAGTCGCAGGTTGGCCTCGACCATTTCTTTTTTGGCGCGGCGAGCCTTGGCTTCACCAATGGACATCTTGCGGTTAATTTCCTTGATGTCGGTGATGTTCAGGCCGTAGGTTTTTTCCAGTAATGTCAGCTTGAGCTGCGTTTGTTTGATGTCCGCTGAGAATGCCTTTAGTGAGTCTGAGTACTCGTGGCCTTTCAGGTACTGGTCTATCCATTTCTGATTTGTTTCGTTTTCAGGGAACGACTGAATAAAAATTTTCCTGGGCATGTGCGACCTGTTGACGCACATGTTGAGTACGTGGCGCTCGTGTGTGCGTACCCGCTCAATCGTGCTGCGAAGCTCTTTTGTCATGGCGATAATAATGACGGGCAGGAACTTTAATTCCATAAAAATTTCTGACATCTCCTGACGTGCTTTTGCAGATGTTTTTCGGTTGTTCTTTTCTAAAGCAGCAATGGTTTTTTTGTGGGCTTTTTTCAGCAGTACGAACTGCTCTCTTGCGCGCTCTGGATCAGGGCCAGTATCGATAACGACTTCTTTTTCGCTATCATTATCGCGGTCTGCGCTAGGGCCGGCAGCTGGCTGGGCTATTTCGTCGCTGTCGTCGCTGCGAAAGCCGCTAATCAGGTCGGTAAGGCGGGCTTCTTCTGACTCAATAAGCTCATAGGTTTTTAAAACCTGCTGTACAGAGCGAGGGTTGGTTGCCAGGGCAATCATAACCTGCTTAAGGCCTTCTTCTATGCGTTTGGCAATTGAAATTTCGCCCTCGCGGGTGAGAAGCTCTACGCTGCCCATTTCGCGCATATACATGCGCACAGGGTCGGTGGTGCGACCAAACTCGCTTTCGATGGAGGCCAGTGCTGCGGCAGCTTCTTCTGCAACTGTGTCGTCAGTGGCATTGGCATCCGTGAGAACCAGTGACTCTGTATCAGGCGCAACTTCATGAACGGTTATGCCCATGTCGTTAATCATGTTGATGATGTCTTCCACCTGCTCAGGATCGACAATGTCCTGGGGAAGGTGGTCGTTAACTTCGGCGTAGGTTAGATAGCCCTGTTCTTTGCCTTTGGCTATTAGCTGCTTTAGAAGCGACTGTTTGTTTGAACCATCGCTATTTGTGTTATCCTCTGTGTCTGCTCCCTGCGTGTTGTTATCTTCCTGGTCTGGTGCGACGTTTTCTGGTTGCTGGTCTTTTGTGCTCATGTTTTTCCGCTAACAGGTTTTATCAATAATCCAAAACTGAACTTCGAATTTTAGCATGTATTAATACTGTTCGCCACATCTGGAGCGATTAAATTTGATTGTTCTGGCTTTTACCGAGTCCTGAAAATCCAGAAATTTTAGCAAAACCGCCTGTGGCTGGGCGTTTCTGGTGGTTTACTTTGCTTTACCCTGGAAACAGGTATCAATGCAGTGCGAGGAGCCACAGGGTGGGTGTACTTATGTCGCGCTTAATGGCATGGTATGGCCTGAATTTAACTGAGGAGAGATAAAATGGTGAGTTTACAGCCCCCTGTATGTGATTTTGAGCTGCCAGCGGTTGATTTTGATTTGCCCGGTGTTGATGGGAAGAACTGGACGCTACAGGACTGTGCAGGTGAAAAAGGCCTGCTGGTGATGTTTATCTGCAATCATTGCCCTTATGTCAAATCGATCAGAGATCGAATAGTGCGTGATACAAATGAGCTGAAAGCCCTTGGTGTGAATACCGTGGCAATTATGTCTAATGATCCAACGGATTATGAAGAGGACTCCTTTGAGAACATGAAAAAAATATCCGATGAGTTTTCCTTTGATTTTCCGTACCTGGTAGATGAGACACAGCAAGTGGCAAAAGCCTATGGAGCTGTCTGTACGCCAGATTTTTTTGGTTATAACGCAGATCTCAAATTGCAATATCGGGGTCGTCTGGATGAAAGCCGCAAGGAGGCCGCAGCAGATAATGTACGTCGTGATCTGTTTGAGGGCATGAAGCATGTGGCAACGACGGGCAAAGGGCCAGAGAGTCAGATACCCGGCATGGGCTGCTCTATCAAGTGGAAAGGTGAGTCGTAATTTTCAGCTCGCGGCCTGTATGCCTCTGCGGTGCCTGTTTTTTGTGTTTATAAAATGCTGATTATGGGTTATATGGCTGCATTGATACTGGATGGGGTTATATTGGGCCTATTCTGAGTTTTTATGGGCGAATAAAAATAATCACCCGCTACAAAGCTCCTGTAATTTATTGAAAGTATCTCTACTACCTTGAATTTAATAATAAAAGTGAAGTATTTCAGGTGTTGCTGGGCGCTTGCTTCCGATGTGATCTACGTCTAATTAGTGTGCCAGGTGGGTATGGGTGTAAAGGTTTGAGTTGCCCAAAGAAGCGAAGTAAGCGAAAATAACGCCCCATTATAATTATTGTGGGGCCGTTCTTCCCAACTGTTAAATGTTGAATATAGCAGCAAATAGAATATATAGAATCCCTGTTATGGCTACTGGGTTTAAAAGTAGCGGTAGCGCACATTTTTAAAACTTGATTGGAGATAAACCTATGTCATCACGCAGAGAGCTTGCTAATGCAGTTCGTGCATTGAGCATGGATGCAGTGCAAAAAGCAAATTCTGGCCACCCCGGTGCGCCAATGGGTATGGCGGATATTGCTGAAGTATTGTGGAACGATAATATGCAGCACAACCCGGCGAATCCTGGCTGGGCTGATCGCGACCGTTTCGTTTTATCTAACGGTCATGGCTCTATGCTGATCTATTCGCTGTTACATTTAACCGGTTATGATCTATCTATTGATGATCTCAAAAACTTCCGTCAGTTGCACTCCAGAACACCAGGCCATCCTGAATATGGCTATGCGCCAGGGGTAGAAACCACTACCGGCCCATTAGGCCAGGGCATTACTAATGCTGTGGGCATGGCGATTGCAGAGAAAACAATGGCAGGGCAGTTTAACCAGAAAGGCCACGATATTGTTGACCATAATACGTTTGTATTTCTGGGAGATGGCTGCCTGATGGAAGGTATTTCTCATGAAGCCTGCTCACTGGCGGGTACGCTAGGTCTGGGTAAGTTAATCGCTTACTGGGATGACAACGGCATTTCTATCGATGGCCACGTTGATGGCTGGTTTACTGATAATACACCGAAGCGTTTTGAAGCTTACGGCTGGCATGTTATTGCCGATGTAGACGGACATAACCCTGATGCGATCGCTAAAGCAACTGAAATGGCGAAAGCCGTAACAGATAAGCCAACCATGATATGCTGCAAAACAACCATCGGTTTTGGTTCGCCAAACAAGGCGGGTAGCCATGCATGTCATGGTGCTCCTCTGGGTGAAGAAGAAATTAACCTGACCAAAGCCGCTTTAGGCTGGGATTATGGTGCATTTGAAGTGCCTGAATCTGTTTATCAGGGCTGGGATGCAAAAGAAAAAGGCGCGGTGGCAGAAGCTGCATGGAACGACAAATTTGCTGCATATAAAACTGCATTTCCTGAACTGGCGGCCGAATTTGAACGTCGTATGGCAGGGGAGCTGCCCGCAGACTGGGCGGCTAAATCCGCTGAGTACATTGCTTCAGTGAATGCTGATGCAAAAAGCCCCGCAACACGTCAGGCGTCATTAGCGTCTATCGAAGCGTATTCTCCAATGTTGCCAGAAATGTTTGGTGGCTCTGCGGATCTGGGTTGTTCGAATCTGACTGAATGGTCTGGTTATAAGCCAATGATTAACAACGCTGATGCCAACTATGTGAATTATGGTGTGCGTGAATTCGCAATGTCTGCGATCATGAACGGTATTGCATTACACGGTGGCCTGATACCCTTCGGCGCGACCTTCCTGATGTTCTCTGAATATGCGCGTAATGCATTGCGCATGGCGGCATTGATGAAAATTCAGAGTATTTTTGTTTATACACATGATTCAATTGGCCTGGGTGAAGACGGCCCAACTCACCAGCCTGTAGAGCAGATTCCTACACTGCGCATGATTCCTGATATGGCTGTATGGCGTCCATGTGATGCTGTTGAGTCGGCTGTTTCATGGCAGCAGGCGGTAGAGCGCAAAGACGGCCCTTCCTGTCTGATCTTCTCTCGTCAGGGCCTGCCTCATCAGACGCGTACGGATGCACAAATTGCTGAAATCACGAAGGGTGGCTATATCCTTAAAGATTGCGAAGGCACACCCGATGCCATCATTATTGGTACAGGCTCTGAAGTTGCGCTGGCAACAGGTGCGGCGCAGGCGATGTCTGACAAGAAAATTCGTGTGGTATCCATGCCTTCAACCAATATTTTTGATGCGCAGGATGCAGGTTACAAATCATCTGTATTAATAAAAGGCGTTCCCACTGTTGCTGTTGAAGCCGCGGTGACAGATGCATGGTACAAATATGCCGATGCGGTTGTTGGTATTGATCACTTTGGTGAATCGGCACCTGCTGGCGACCTCTTTAAAGAGTTTGGTTTTACCGTTGAGAATGTTGTAAAAGCAGTAGAAAGCATTCTTTAAGATAAATTATTTATCTCTCCTTATGGGCTGAAAATGGGCTGTTTATTTCAGTTACATAAGGAGAGAGAAACGAAGTAAAAATTTTAATTTAAATATATAACCGAGGAAAAATATAATGGCTATTAAAGTAGGTATTAATGGTTTTGGTCGTATTGGCCGTATGGTATTCCGTGCAGTACAGAAAGATTTTCCAGGCATTGAAATTGTAGGTATCAATGATCTGTTAGACCCCGATTATCTGGCATACATGCTTAAGTATGACTCAGTTCATGGCAACTTCCCTGGTGAAGTATCTTCTGATAATAATGCAATGATTGTTGATGGCAAGAAAATTCGCTTAACAGCAGAGCGTGATCCAGCAGACCTGAAATGGGGCGATGTTAAGGCTGACCTGGTTATTGATTGCACTGGCTTCTTCCTGACAGAAGAAAGCTGCCAGAAGCACATTGATGCAGGCGCTAAAAAAGTGGTTCAATCTGCACCATCCAAAGATGGCACGCCGATGTTTGTATACGGTGTTAATCACACTGAGTATGCAGGTCAGGCTATTGTATCAGCGGCTTCATGCACAACGAACTGCCTGGCACCTGTTGCAAAAGTGCTGAACGACAAGTGGGGCATTAAGCGTGGTCTGATGACAACGGTTCATGCAGCAACGGCTACACAGAAAACAGTTGATGGCCCTTCACAGAAAGACTGGCGTGGTGGTCGTGGCATTTTAGAAAATATTATCCCATCTTCTACAGGAGCAGCCAAGGCTGTTGGCGTTGTTCTTCCAGAGCTAAATGGCAAATTAACCGGTATGGCTTTCCGTGTGCCTACATCAGATGTATCGGTAGTTGATCTGACAGTTGAGCTGAGTAAAGAAGCGTCATATGACGATATCTGTGCCGCTATGAAAGCTGCATCTGAATCTGGTGAGATGAGTAAAACACTGGGTTATACAGATGAGAAAGTTGTGTCTACTGACTTCCGTGGTTGTAGCTACTCTTCTATCTTTGATTCTGAAGCCGGTATTGCTCTGGATGGTACGTTTGTGAAGGTTGTTTCATGGTATGACAATGAATATGGCTACACCTGTAATATGTTACGCTTAGTAGAACACGTATCCTAAGCGCGATCTTTTGTCCGTGAGCGGCGTTGCTGCTCTATTCTGAAAATGCTCATGTACATATGTACACTGCGCTTTTCAGAATAGAGCGCGCCTTGCTCACGAACAAAATATCGCGCTTAGGCCTGGGCGTTGTCCGTGAGCGATGCTGCTGCTCTGTTCTGAAAATGCTTATGTACTTATGTACACTGCGCTTTTCAGAATAGAGCGCGCCTTGCTCACGAACAAAATATCGCGCTTAGGCCTGGGCGTTGTCCGTGAGCGGGTGCTGCTGTTCTGTTCTGAAAATGCTTATGTACTTATGTGCATTTCGTTTTTCAAAAAGCACAAACGCTTTGCTCGTGAATAAAGTGTTTTATATAGAATTAAGCAGGCTGTTTTTTGCTGTCAGGAAGATAGCAGGTGTCGGGAGTGTTAACGCGCTCTTTGTGCTTAAACTTATTTGCCAGGTTGTTTTAAAAAGACAGCCTGACAAATAAGTTTTAAATGATTAAAAACCAGAAGTAGTGACCAGTTAATCGTTTTTCTGGTTCGGGTTTCATTCATTATATTTGTTATTGTGGTTTCGGTAATAAATAAAAAGGTATAAATAATATGGCAATCAAGGTTGCTATCAATGGCTACGGAAGAATTGGGCGTAATATCCTACGCGCGATTTATGAGTCCGGTCGAACAGATGAAGTGCAGGTTGTTGCAATTAATGACCTGGGCGACTCATTTACTAATGCGCATTTAACGCAGTACGATACAGCACATGGACGCTTTCCAGGCGAGGTAAGAGTGGATGGCGATCACATGGTGGTGAACGGCGATAAAATTCGTGTCTATGCTGAAAGTGATCCGGCAAAACTACCCTGGGCAGATCTGGGGGTTGATGTCGTGCATGAATGCACGGGCCGGTTTACCAGTAAAGAGAAAGCTTCATTGCACATAGAAGGTGGAGCCAGAAAAGTGGTGATTTCAGCACCAGGCGCTACCGGGGTTGATGCAACTATTGTGTATGGTGTGAACCATGGGGTACTGAAATCAACCGATACGGTTATTTCTAACGCATCCTGTACAACTAACTGTCTGGCACTGATGGTAAAGCCGATTCAGGAAAAGCTGGGCATTGAAAATGGCCTGATGACTTCGGTGCATGCCTACACAAATGATCAGGTGTTAACGGATGTGTATCATACCGATTTACGTCGAGCACGTTCGGCTACCAGCTCTATGATACCCACTAAAACAGGCGCAGTCGCTGCAATTGGCCTGGTGCTACCGGAACTCAATGGCAAACTGGATGGCTTTGCAATCAGAGTGCCAACCATTAATGTCTCGCTGGTGGATCTAACGCTAACCACAGGCCGAGACACAACGGTTGAAGAAATTAATGCCATTATGAATGAAGCGGCTGATGGTGTGGTGCTGGATTACAGTACGGTTCCTCTGGTGTCAGTGGATTTTAATCATACCAGTACAACATCAAATTTTGATGGCACACTAACACGAGTAATCGGTGGTAATCTGGTGAAAATGTGTGCATGGTACGATAATGAGTGGGGTTTCTCAAACCGGATGATTGATACCACCATCGCACTTATGAATGCAAAGTAGACGGCGGTATGGTCAGCAGGCCACTGGTTAACCACAGAGGTGATTAACCAGCGGCGTAATTTAAGAGAGCTGTTTGTTAAGTTAAAAAATTTACCAAACAGTTTTTTAAAAATTTAAAATTTATTTAGGAGTAACCAATGTCAGTAATAAAAATGGCAGATTTAGAACTTGCGGGTAAGCGGATGTTAATTCGTCAGGACTTGAATGTGCCTGTTAAAGACGGCAAGGTCACCAGTGCAAAACGTATTGAGGCATCTCTGCCCACGATAAAACTTTGCATTGAAGCGGGTGCGAAAGTGATGCTTATGTCGCATCTGGGGCGTCCTACAGAGGGTGAACCTACAGATGAGTTCTCATTGCTGCCCGTGGTTAACTACCTGACTGAAGCACTGGGGAAAGAAGTTAAATTAATTAAGAACTACCTGGGCTCAGCGCCTGAAATTGCAGACGGTGAAGTTGTTGTTCTGGAAAATTGCCGCTTTAATAAAGGTGAAAAGAAAAACGATGAAGCGTTATCTAAACAGTATGCCGCGCTTTGTGATATTTATGTTATGGATGCATTTGGTACCGCACATCGTGCTCAGGCATCAACTCACGGCGTAGCAAAATTTGCAGCAATCGCCTGCGCAGGGCCACTGCTTGCCGGTGAGCTGGAAGCGTTGGCAAAAGCGCTGGATAATCCGGCACGTCCCATGGTGGCTATTGTGGGTGGATCGAAAGTTTCAACCAAGCTGACTGTTCTGGAATCTTTATCGAAAGTTGTTGATCAGCTTATTGTAGGCGGTGGCATTGCCAATACGTTTATTGCGGCTGAGGGGTACAATGTTGGCAAGTCTCTTTACGAAGAAGATCTTGTTGCAACCGCTAAAAAGTTAACTGCCGATGCAAAAGCGAATAATGGCGCTATTCCTGTGCCCACCGATGTGGTGTGTGCAAAAGAGTTTGCAGAAACGGCGCAGGCAACACTGAAAAATGTTGCTGATGTTTCTGATGACGATATGATCTTTGATATTGGTCCTGAGTCTGTAGCTGAGTTGGCCGAAGTGATTAAAAATGCAGGCACGATTGTATGGAATGGCCCAGTGGGCGTTTTTGAGTTTGACCAGTTTGGTGAAGGTACAAAAGCGATCTCAATGGCGATTGCAGAGTCATCTGCATTTTCTATTGCCGGCGGTGGTGATACCCTGGCAGCCGTTGATAAATATAATATCTCTGACAGGGTGTCATATATTTCAACGGGTGGTGGTGCATTTCTTGAGTTCCTTGAGGGTAAGGAGTTGCCCGCTGTTGCGATACTGGAAGAAAGAGCGAAAGGCTAATTTTATATAGCGATTAGTCGAGGCAGTGTTCAGATTGTGGGTATGAATTTTTTAAGTGTATGTATTGCAGAAAATATGCGTCTGGAGACGCGTCTGCAGCAAATTATCTGTTTGTAAGCGCGTCTTCAGACGCGCAAAATTTAGGAGTTTCTACATTTGCGTAGAACTAAAATAGTAGCAACCTTAGGCCCGTCAACGGATAGCCAGGACGTTATAGATGATCTGGTGAAAGCAGGCGTGGATGTGGTGCGTTTAAATTACTCGCATGGGAGTCATGAGGAGCAGTCACGTCGTGTTGACATGGTCAGGCTGGCGGCTGATAAATTTGGCCGGGTTGTTGGTGTGCTTGCAGATTTGCAGGGGCCTAAAATCAGAACAGAGCGTTTTGTTGATGGCAAGGTCTACCTGAATGAGGGCGATGCATTTTTTCTTGATGCCGACCTGGGTTGTTCTGCAGGTACGGTAGACGGTGTTGGAATTACTTACAGAAGTCTTCCCGGAGATGTGAAACCGGGAAATCGTCTGGTGCTGGATGATGGTCGTATGCTGCTGGATGTGGTGTCTGTTGAAGGCTTTAGAATTAATTGTATTGTGGCTCAAAGTGGCTATTTATCGGATAGAAAAGGTATTAATTTAGAAGGTGGCGGGCTGTCGGCTCCCGCGCTAACAGATAAAGACAGGGAAGACATAAAATCAGCGGCTAAAATAAAGGCCGACTACCTTGCCGTGTCTTTCCCCAAATCGCCTGATGACATTCATCAGGCGCGTAAATTATTACGGGATGCGGGCGGCTATGGTGCAATTGTCTCGAAAATAGAGCGTGCTGAAGCCCTTGAATGTATTGATGAAATTATTGAAGCCTCTGATGTTATTATGGTGGCACGCGGGGATCTGGGCGTAGAAATTGGTGATGCAGAGCTGCCGGCAGTACAGAAAGATCTGATCGCTAAAGCCCGTAGTATGGATCGTATCGTGATTACCGCGACCCAGATGATGGAGTCGATGATTGATAATTCGATACCGACCCGAGCCGAAGTGTTTGATGTGGCGAATGCGGTGCATGATGGCACTGATGCGGTGATGCTATCGGGAGAAACAGCGGCTGGCGAATATCCGGTAGAAACCGTTCTGGCAATGGGGCGTATCTGTGAGGCAGCAGAGCAACATCCGAAAGCAAAGGTTTCAGATCACCGTATGTCGCTAACCTTTGGCCGCGTGGATGAAGCGCTGGCAATGGCGACCATGTACACTGCAAATCATTTTAATGTCGATGGTATTGCCGCATTAACAGAGTCGGGATCAACCGTGTTGTGGATGTCTCGTATCAGCTCTGGTATACCCATTTATGCAATGACGCGGCATCAGCAAACACGGCGTAAAGTCACGTTATACCGAGGTGTCTACCCAACCAGCATCGATTTTGACCAGGTTGGCGACTACAATATCAGTTCCACGGTCGCCTGTCTGTTAAAAGAAAAGGGAATTGTTGAGGATGGCGACCGGATTATAATTACCCGAGGCGATGCACTGGGTGATGAAGGTGGTGGCACAAATGCGATGAAAGTCGTCACTATTGGGAGTATATGTGATTCGCAAAATTAAACATTGATTAGCCGGTTTGGTATGTATCATCACGGTGCGGATATCAAACCAGGCTAATTGCTAAGAAGTATTAACCCTAGTTAGAGGAAATTTTATTATGGCATTAATCTCATTACGCCAACTACTGGATCATGCGGCAGAAAACAGCTACGGCATGCCTGCATTTAATGTAAACAACATGGAGCAGGTGCATGCCATAATGCAAGCTGCTGATGAAACGAATAGTCCTGTCATTATGCAGGGATCTGCGGGCGCGCGCTCATATGCAGGTGAGCCATTCCTGCGTCACCTGATTTCTGCGGCAATTGAAATGTACCCACATATTCCTGTTGTTATGCACCAGGATCATGGTTCAGAGCCAGCGGTATGTCTGCGCTCAATTCAGTCAGGCTTTTCATCGGTTATGATGGACGGTTCTCTGGAAGCGGACATGAAAACACCTTCAAGCTTTGAATACAATGTCGCAGTGACAAAAGAAGTTGTAAAAATGGCTCACGCCGGTGGCGTATCAGTTGAAGGTGAGCTGGGTTGCCTGGGATCACTGGAAACCGGTGAAATGGGTGAAGAAGACGGCCACGGTGCAGAAGGCAAACTTGATCTGGACATGTTATTAACCAGCGTTGATGAAGCCGCAGATTTCGTTGAGCAAACCAGTGTTGATGCACTGGCGATTGCAATTGGCACATCTCATGGTGCATATAAATTCACCAAAGAGCCAGACGGTGAAGTGCTGCGTATTGATCGTATTGAAGAAATTCATGCAAAACTGCCCAACACGCATTTAGTTATGCATGGTTCATCTTCAGTGCCTCAGGAATGGCTGAAAATCATCAATGATTTTGGTGGCGATATGGGGCAGACCTATGGTGTGCCGGTTGAAGAAATTACCAAAGGTATCAAATCGGGTGTACGTAAAGTTAATATTGATACAGATTTACGTATGGCATCAACGGGCTCTGTTCGTCGCCACCTGCAGGAAAATCCATCTAACTTTGACCCACGTAAATTCCTCAAAGAATCAACAGCAGCTATGAAAGAAATTTGTAAAGCACGTTTTGAAGCTTTTGGTAGTGCTGGTAATGCAGATAAAATCAAAGTTGTTTCATTAGAAAAAATGATTGCTTACTACAAGTAACACCAGGTATTTTATCCGGAAATAAACATATTTATTTCCGGATTTCCAGGTTTAAGGGGCTTATGGCTCCTTTTTTATGTGTCTGGTATTTGCGGCACAGGTACACCCTGCCCTGCGGTATAGGTGTATGGAGATATTCAGTATTTTCAACACTTACCTTGCTATTACGTGGCTAACGGGTGAGTTTAGGTTAATCGTGGGTTAATCCTAGAAAAATCAGTTGAGTCACGAAAGTCTGCACAACTTCTTGATTCGTATAGCTATATGAAAAAAGTGTTCATCACCAATAAGGTGACCTCAC
>VAOX01041319.1_pt1 | contig 12557 bp, 14 predicted proteins | sample 3393891 | NCBI WGS metagenome assembly VAOX01 (sample SAMN08290429, study PRJNA428436) | hydrothermal vent metagenome | isolation source: Deep-sea hydrothermal vent chimney | place: Indian Ocean: Southwest Indian Ridge | depth 2822 m m | reverse complement strand
TGAAATGGTGCCCCCGACTGGATTCAAACCAGTGACCTGCCCCTTAGGAGGGGGCCACTCTATTCAGCTGAGCTACAGGGGCAACTTAAGGTATGAATGATATCCTGATTTGCTAGTTGAAGGAATACAATAACTTAATTAAAAAGTTATCTGGAGTAGGACACTAAAACTGCGGGGTTATTACGCTGATATAGAGGAATCTAATATCGTATTGGTTGCAACAGATTCGCCGCTTGCGCCATATAAGAGTATTTGATTAGGTTGTCCTAAAAGTATTGCTAGATTTTCTCTAATTTGTCGACGATTGTTTGATAGAATTATACCATTAACTGTATTTTTACTTTTACAGGTTTTTAATGTTTTTTCAATATCAAGCCACAAACTGCTACAGTCCGGGATGTTTTCCAAAATGATGTCATGGATTGATTGCTCGGTATTGGAGTGTTTTTCGGTATGTAACAACATTTTCAACTTAGTATCGTGTACTTCAATTGCAGTGATTATTTGTTTTTTTTGTTGCGCTATAACACTTAGACTATCGAATGCACTATCAGAAAGAGCCGACTTCTCGGTATGCAATAACACGAGTAGTTCATTTAATTGGGATAAAATATTGGTTAAATTCGTTTTGATCTGTTGTTTTTTCATTTTAACTCGTTTCATCTAAACCGGTTTCAAATTCAATCATTTTCTCTGCAACACTGTCCGGATCAACTTCAAATGTACCATCATTAATTGCACTTTGAACTGACTGAACACGCTGTGTATCAACAACGGGTTGGCTAGCTAGCCCCATTTCCAATTCTTTTAAACGGGCTGCAGTATCGGTTAAACTAATCTTATCTGTTTGACCTTGTTGTCCACTTGATGTACTGGCTTTTGCGTTAGTACCTGAAGTGGTGGATTTAACGGCACTTGATGCTGATTTATCAGTTTTAAGTTCGGCTTTTCGTGAATTTGGGCCTGATATTTCCATAACAATAAATTAACCTCTATAAAATTACATTCATGATAGCGGCCAATTAAATTAAAACTTTAGTGATTGTGTTAAATTATTGACGCATTTCACATATTTACTTTAACCGTATTTGGGGCAATTACCGTTGCTTGTAATTCACGTTTACTGCGACTATTTTTTACCTTCACAACCTGACCTTTGGCACCATCAGATAAGGCCTTACCCTTAGTCCTAATTAAAATACCACCAGTATGGGCAACAATAACCACCTCTTGTCCGCGTTTTATAATGATGGCAAGCTTTAATGTGGTAGCCGAAATTTTCTTACCGATAGTAATATTACGTTTTGCGACTTTGCCAATGATATCGAGTGTGGTGTGAAAAAATTTAGTATTGGCATTAGAAATTTCAATATTATCAATAACTAAGTCGTCTTTTGAAATAACCGTTCCGCGGCTAATAAATCGTCGGGCATGTACAATATCGCGTTTCACTGTGACATAAGCACGAAGATAAATGGTCCATTTAGACTTTTCACTGCAGCGTAACCCGACGCTAACATTTCCGAGCCTGTGCTGTTTGCCAGGATAAAATACCATGATTTTATTGCTGTCACATTGACTTAGTTTAATTCTCGAATCCCAACGCGCAAAAGTGATACGCGTCTTAGTCTCGTCAGAGTAATGCTTTTGAATAAAATTTAATGCCAGTTTGCGTAGCTCCAGCATGGATTGTGGACCGGCTTTTGCGGTTATACTTGCTGGTATCAGCATAATAACGCAAATGGGCAGTAGTAAATAGCGGAACAATTGTGCCGTTGTATTTTTTTTATTAAATTTTTTCATAATAATCATATTGTTACAACCTTAAAAATATTTTGTTGTATTTGAAAATAAACGTCATGAGATTGACTCATTTTTTACTTCACTGTTTAACAACTTTAAGTGATTGAATTTATTTATTTTTCCTGACATTGCTATAAATTTATATTTAACACAGTAGGTAACATTTTACATCGCATTATCCTTTTTCAGTTACTTGCAATGTGTATGCCGAATAGAACCCCTCAAGAAAATGATTACTTGCGCCGATATGCTTGTAGATAGTTATTATACAATATACGAGAGTAAGAAGAGGTAGAGAAATGGCCGGTGTACTAGATGGTGTGGATCAACGAACTCAGCTTGTTGGAGCAAACCGCTTAGAGCTCTTAATTTTTAAGTTGGGTGCTCGACAAAAGTATGGGATTAATGTTTTTAAAGTACAAGAAGTTATTCATTGCCCGATATTAACGGCAATACCAAATTCAAATCCAATAGTGTGTGGTATTGCTAATATGCGTGGGCGTACTATTATGGTTTTAGATCTTGCTCATGCCATTGGTTTACCACCCTTAGAACAAAAGGATAGTTTTGTGATTATTGCGGAATATAATCGTGTGGTGCAAGGTTTCCTAGTAGAGTCAGTGGATCGAATTGTGAATATGAATTGGAAAGAAATTTTACCGCCACCAAAAGGATTAGGAAAAGAAAATTACATGACAGCAGTAACTCGTGTCGATGAAGAAATGGTCGAGATTATTGATGTTGAGAAAATTTTTGCAGAATTGTCAGGTGTATCAACCGAAATTCCTGATGAAGCAATAATTGATGTTGATAGAGTTGTTACCGTTATGGTAATTGATGATTCATCTGTAGCTAGAAACCAAATTAAACGCACCTTGGAAAAAATGGGAATGGCTGTACTTATTGGAAAAGACGGTAATGATGGCCTATCACAATTAAAAGCCATTGCAGATAAGGGCGATGTTTTTGATACTCTTGATTTAGTTATTTCGGATGTTGAAATGCCGGTTATGGATGGTTATACCTTAACGACAGAAATTAAGGGCGATGAAAGAATGAAAAAACTTCCGGTACTGCTACATACTTCATTAAGTGGTGTATTTAATACTACCATGGTTGAAAAAGTAGGAGCAGACAAATTTGTTCCTAAATTTAACGCCGAAGAGCTATCAACCGAAGTTAAAAAATTATTAATTAATTTTAAACGTATATAATTTAAATATTAAAAAAGACAGATACGTGACTCAAATATCAAAACAAGAATACGAGATTTTTAGAGATTTTCTTGAGAATGCCTGCGGCATTGTTTTAGGTGAAAATAAACATTACCTAGTGACTAGTAGACTCAATAAATTAACGCATGAATTTTCATATCCTGATCTAGGAGCCATGTTAATTGAACTGAAAAAAAATACTAATAATAAATTAAAGCAACGTGTTGTTGATGCAATGACGACTAATGAAACCATGTGGTTTCGTGATAAATATCCATTTGAGATGTTACATCAAATAATGTTGCCTGAATTAGCAAAACACCGTTCTAAACCCATCCGAATTTGGTCGGCAGCTTGTTCATCTGGACAGGAATCGTATTCAATTAGTATGACAAGCAGTGAATTTCAACTGAAAAATCCTGGAGTACTAAAAACTTCAGTAGAAATTGTTGCAACCGACATATCCCCAAGTATGTTGAAAATGGCAAAAGAAGCAAAATATGACAAACTCAGTATAAACCGAGGACTAACGGAAGAGCGGCGAAAGCGTTTTTTCAAAGAGCAAGAGAAAGAATGGGTCGCCAATGCGGATGTTTGTAAACGAGTTCGATTTACAGAGTTAAACCTAACGGCGAGTTATGCATTATTGGGTAAGTTTGATATTATATTTTGTCGCAATGTATTGATTTATTTTGCTTCTGAATTAAAAACTGATATTTTAGTTCGAATGGCGAAAACCCTCAACCCACGAGGATTTATCTTGCTTGGTGGTTCTGAATCACCAACCGGGTATTGCGATGCGTTTGATATGGTACGCACACCATTAGGAGTGTTGTATCGTTTACGTGAAGGGTGGCGTGGCTAATCTTGTTCATACTGCTTGTTTACTATTTACTTTAAAATAAGCATTCATTTTTAAATCACCTTAGTGTTAAACCATTGCCTTATTGGTACTTTTTTGCCGCACGGCAATTATTCTGTCCAAATAAAACTCCTATCTTGTTGATATTGTTTGCATAGTTTACTTGGCATGGCTGTTGCAGTTACCAACTGTACAAGACAACCGAGAGATAACACTATGTCAAACTGGAATTCAATTTTAGGTTCACATCAACAGTCAATAAAAGTTTTTGCTGCACGTTCAAGAATTTTGGCTGCTAATTTGGCTAATGCCGATACTCCCAATTATAAGGCACGTGATTTGGATTTTAGGAAAATGTTGAATGATTATAAAAACATTACTTCTTATAATGCGCCATTAAAAACCAACCATGCTCGGCACATGCAACCAAGCGGATTTGTGTTTGGTAGTCAATTAAAGTTTCGACAACCACAACAAAGTTCACTCGATGGCAATACCGTAGAAGATCAAATTGAAAAATCTGCGTTTCTGGAAAATGCAATGCGCTATCAAACCAGCATCACTTTTATCAGTGGTAAATTTAGAACACTATTATCTGCAATAAAGGGAGAATAATACATGTCACTGTATTCCATATTTGACATCGCGGGTTCAGCGATGAATGCACAAAATATTCGGTTAAATACCACAGCCAGTAATTTAGCCAATGCAGATTCGGTGAGTAGTTCACAAGCAACAACCTATCGTGCCCGTCAGCCTATTTTTGCTCAAATGATGAAAGACTTTAATGATAAACACAATGGGGTTCAAGTTTTGGGTATTGTTGAAAGCAATGAGCCGTTACGCAGTGAGTATAACCCAACACATGCCATGGCAAATAAAGACGGTTATATCTATCGTCCTAATGTCAACGTTATTGATGAAATGGCGAATATGATTTCAGCCTCACGTTCCTATCAAACTAACGTAGAAGTTTTAAATACCGCAAAACAAATGATGATGAGAACGCTGTCCATTGGTCAATAACAAAATACTATAACGACACTACATAATCGACATTAAACAGGTTAGCGAACATGAATCCAATTGATAAAGCATTGCCCACACCGGACACTCTAGGCTTGACGAAAACCCACGATGCGCATGATAAGCCGCGCTTGGGTCAAGAAGATTTCATGAAACTGATGACAGCCCAAATGAATCATCAAGATCCAATGAAACCAATGGAAAACGGTGAGTTTATTACACAAATGGCACAGTTTAGTCAGGTAAGTGGCATGAGGGATATTAAAAATTCATTTGCAACATTGGCAAGTTCACTGCAATCAAATCAAGCCTTACAAGCATCGAGTTTAGTGGGACGTTCGGTATTAGTACCTGGTGATAAGGTTGACCTGCCAGAAGGCGGGAAAATTTCAGCCGCAGTTGATTTACCACAAGCAACAAATGATTTACGGGTTAATATTTTAAATAGTACCGGTGAGCTTGTGCATACATTAAACCTTGGGCAACATCAATCAGGGTCAGTAGCAATATCATGGGATGGTGTCATCACTAAAAAAATAAAAGATGCCGATGGTGAATTAAAAACTATCACAGAAAAAGCACCCCCAGGACACTATATGTTGCAAGCAGCATTCATGTCCGATGGTAAATCACAAGCGGCTAAAACGTTAGTAGCTGATGCTGTTGAATCAGTGTCACTTGGTAAACCGGGTGAACCGATAGTCCTTAATTTAACAAATTCAGGAACAATGAAACTTCCTGATGTAAAACAAATAATGTAATACAGTAGCAACGAGGAGAGAGATATGCCGTTTAGAGCAGCGTTAAGTGGAATACAATCAGCAGGTAAAGAGTTAAAAATGATCGGTAATAATGTCGCCAATGCAAGCACAAGTGGATTCAAAAAATCACGTGCTGAATTTGCCGATGTTTATGCGGCTTCGGATATTGGATCGTCGTCTAACACCATCGGATCCGGTGTCCGAATTTCTGGAATCACACAACAGTTCAGCCAGGGTGATATTAATTTTACTGATAATAATCTTGATATGGCGATCAATGGCGGTGGGTTCTTTATGTTTGATAAAGGCGGTGAACGGGTTTATTCGAGAGCTGGTGCTATCGAAATTGATCGTGAAGGGTTTATGGTTAATACCGATAACTTAAAACTAATGGGAACTCAGGCCGATATTAATGGCAATCCGACCGGTGAAACTGGGCCATTGTCACTTGATAACTCAAATATCGAGCCACGTGAAACCGGCTTGATCACGGTTGGTGTTAATTTAGATAGCTCTGAAGATAAACCTCTATTTGAACCATTTGATCCGAATGATGCAGGTTCCTTTAATCATTCTACATCACTAACGGTTTATGATTCTTTGGGTACATCACATCAATCCACTGTATTTTTTGTGAAATCAAATATTCCAAATCAATGGGAGGTTCATACCTTCGTTGATGGTAAAAATGTTAAAGGTGCTGAAGCACCTCCGTATGAAGCAAATATAATAAATTTTAGTGGTTCTGGTGCATTAACGACGGTCGATGGCATTCCAATACCTCCTGGACAAATAGAATATCCAGGGTTTGCAACAGAGACAGGATCTGAGCCAATTGATATAACAGTCGATTTTTTAGCAGCAACACCAACGACACAGTTTGGATCAAAATTTAATGTCAATGCCTTAACACAAAATGGTTATGCAACAGGACGCTTAACCAGTTTGGATATTGATGAAGAAGGAGTAGTGCGTGCTCGCTATACTAATGGTCAGACAAGAACTTTGGGCCAAGTACAATTGGCAGATTTTCCAAACTCACAAGGACTGCGACAACTTGGTGATTCGACTTGGGCAGAAAGTTTTGAATCGGGTATTCCCTTATTAGGAACACCTGGGTCGGGTAAGCTCGGATTGGTTCAATCCGGCGCATTAGAAGGATCTAACGTTGATTTAACCGAACAACTGATCAACATGATATCGGCACAAAGAAACTTTCAGGCAAATGCCCAGGTTATAACCACGGCTGATGCGGTAACACAATCAGTCATTAATATTCGTTAACACTAAAGGCTAAATAAATGGATCGTATGTTATATGTCGCAATGTCGGGTGCAAAACAAATTTTGCACGCGCAGGCAATTAATTCCAATAATCTGGCTAATGTCAGCACCACCGGTTTTAGATCGGAACTGGTTGATGCAGAAAGTCGACAATTATACGGTCCAGGTCATGCCTCCCGCGTTAATTCAATTATTGATAAAACCACCACCAATTTCACTAATGGCACTATCGCAACAACCGGGCGGAATTTAGATGTAGCAGTTAACGGCAAAGGATGGTTTGTTATTCAAACTAATGATGGCACTGAAGCCTTAACCCGTAACGGTAATTTTAAAATTAGTGAAGAAGGTATTTTGGTTAATAATAATAATCAACCCGTAATGGGCGAGGCTGGACCAATATCTATTCCTCAAGCACAAAAAATAGAAATCAATGGAAATGGTACGGTGAGTGTCGTGCCAGTCGGTGAACCTGCAACGGCTGTTGTCGTATTGGATAGATTAAAATTAGTCAACCCTGATAATTTTGACTTGATAAAAGGTCCTGATGGTTTCATCCGTTTAAAGGACGGTGGTAATTATATAACCGATGCGAGTATTAGTATTGTTTCTGGTGCACTTGAAAACAGTAATGTCAATGCCATTGGAGCGATGGTTAATATGATTGAATTACAACGACAGTTTGAAATGCAGATTAAATTAATGAAAAAAGCAGAACAGAATGATGAGAAAACCGCTCAAATGTTAAAACTGAATTGAGCACGACATTTGGAAGTCCAAATTTTTTAAAAAATTATATATTTTAAAATGGCACAAATTGTGCAATTAATAAGTAATTATGTGGAGTAATTAATATGACTCAAGCACTTTGGGTGGCAAAAACAGGTTTAGAAGCTCAGCAAAATAAATTGGCGGTTATTTCAAATAACCTGGCCAATGTCTCGACCACTGGCTTTAAACGTGATCGAATGTTGTTTGAAGACTTGTTGTACCAGAATATCAGACAAGCTGGTGGCCAAAGTAGTGAAGACACCATTTTACCAACAGGCTTGATGATAGGCACCGGTGTCCGTGCTGTTGCGACTCAAAAACAAAATACCCAGGGTAATATTAGTCAAACAGGAAATCAATTGGATTTGGCAGTGTTGGGTCGCGGATATTTTCAAATTTTAAAACCTGACGGTACTACGGCCTATACTCGTGATGGTACGTTTTCAGTGAATCAAGATGGGCAGGTAGTAACGTCATCGGGTTATCATTTGGAACCCTCAATAACCATTCCAGGTGATGCACAGTCTGTCACAATCGGTACGGATGGTACGGTGTCAATTTCATTGCCCGGTAATGCATCTTCAATTGCGGGTGTTATACAACTGGCTGACTTTATCAACCCGGCCGGTTTACAGCCTGTGGGTGATAATTTATTTGTCGAAACAACGGCCAGTGGTACTGCATTAATTAATAACCCAACTCAAAGTGGGCTGGGTTCAGTAGCGCAAGGCTCATTAGAAGGTTCGAATGTGAATATCGTTGAAGAACTCGTGAGTATGATTGAAACACAACGTGCCTATGAGATGAATTCCAAAGCCATTTCTACAGCAGACGAAATGTTGCAGTACGTGAATAATAACTTATAAATTAATGGTTTTTATATGATATTTAATAATTATTTTAATACTATTAGAACACTAATGATAATAGTTTTGATTGTTTCTGTATCGGCCTGCGCACGTAAGATTTCATTACGTAATCCTGCATATTCTCCAATATCACCCAAGGTGACACAATTTGATTTATCCACCGATGGCGCTATTTTTCAAAATGGTATGCGTGTTGGTTTTTTTGACAATATGCGTGCTCGGGATGTTGGTGATATCTTAACAATTACATTGCGTGAAAATACCAATGCCAACAAGTCTGCTAGAACTGAAACAACAAAAGGCGCAATTATTAATGAATCATCACCCATTATAACCGGACAGGAAGTTAAGGTTAATGATAAAAATGTGCTTCAAAATACCGTAGATTCTGATCGTCGATTTTCATCTCAAGGACAGTCAGCTCAAAGTAATAATATGTCCGGTGAGTTGACCGTTACTGTCGTAAAAGTTTTCGCAAATCGAAATTTATTAGTTCGAGGTGAAAAATTAATAATGTTGAACCAAGGTAATGAATATTTACGCATCATGGGAATAGTGCGTCCTGAAGACATATCATCTGATAATACCGTTATGTCATCGCGTGTTGCTAATGCCCAGATTTCCTATGGTGGTGAAGGTGTTATTAATGATGCCAATAGAATGGGTTGGTTAAGCAAGTTTTTTCAAAGTGCCGCTTGGCCTTTTTAATTTCAACCAAGAATTTAATGGGAAAAAATGTTAAATATTTTAAAATCAAGCCAAAGTAAAGTTATAGCAATGATGGGGTTATTTATAGTATTAAATACTCTGTCTATAACCGCTAATGCTGAAAGATTAAAAGACATTACCAATATTGCAGGTGTACGTGCTAACCAATTATTAGGATATGGCTTAATTATTGGCTTAAATGGCACGGGTGATTCAACTAATTCAGCACCGTTCACCGAACAAAGTATTAAAAGTTTGATATCTCGATTGGGTGTCACCATTCCAGGTAAATCTCGTATATCCATAAAAAATGTAGCGGCGGTAATCATACATGCCGAATTACCTGCATTTGCAAAAAAGGGACAAAAAATAGATATTACGGTTTCATCTATTGGGGATTCAAATAGTCTTCGAGGTGGTACTTTAATATTATCACCGTTAAAAGGCATCGATAATAAAATTTATGCCATAGCACAGGGTAATGTTATTGTTAATGGTTTTGGTCTTGATGGCGGTGACGGTTCAAGCATTACGGTGAATGTACCTAGTGTTGGTCGTATTCCAAATGGCGCTACAATCGAAAACACCATCGAAACACCATTTGGTAAAGAAACTGACCTGGTATTGAATTTAAATACAGCCGATTTCACTACTTCAATCCGTATCACTAAAATAATAAATAAAACGATGGGTCCAAATACTGCACGATCAATTGATGCATCATCGGTACACGTCAATGCACCACAAGAAAGAAATCAACGTGTTTCATTTATTGCTATGCTGGAAAACCTAACAGTCGAACCGGGTAAGTCAGCGGCCAGAATAATTGTGAACTCGCGTTCAGGTACTGTTGTGATTGGTGAAAATGTTAGGGTGTTACCGGCGGCTATTTCTCATGGAAGTTTAACGTTGACTATTTCAGAAAATGCGCGTGCTTCACAACCCAATGCTTTGGCAGCTGGTGAGACGGTTATCGTTCCTCAAAGTACGCTGGAAGCAGAGCAAAAACAAAATCGAATGTTTCTCTTTGAACCTGGCGTTTCATTAAACGATATTGTTCGAGCAATAAATGAAGTTGGAGTATCACCAGGTGATTTAGTCTCTATTTTAGAAGCTTTAAAAGAGGCGGGGGCATTACGTGCCGAGCTAATAGTTATTTAAGGTTATATACAAAATATATGTCAATAGAAAATAAAACAATTAATTATAATGATATGTCAGGTTTTGCTGATATGCGTCGTCTCGCGCGAGAGGATCCTGATGCAGGATTACGCCAAGTTGCAGAACAATTTGAAGCGATATTCATGAAGATGATGCTTAAGAGTATGCGCGACGCGAGTATGGGTAATCCACTTTTTGATAGTGATCAATCGAAAATGTACCAAGACATGTTTGATAATCAACTGTCCTTAAGTTTAACCAACGGAAATTCAAATGGCTTGGCAGATATTTTAGTTAAACAGCTCGGTGGAACGATTTCTAAATCGAATGACACCGAAGTGGTTTTAAAACCGTTAGCCAGCGAAATGGCGAATTCTAAGCAAGAACGATTTATTAATAACGTATTACCTTATGCTGAAAAAGCTGCCAAAAAACTAGGCACTAATTCAGACATTTTAATTGCACAAGCCGCCTTAGAAACAGGTTGGGGCCAAGGCGTGCAACGTCATCCTGATGGTCGTAGTGGTTTTAATTTGTTTAACATTAAAGCAAATCATAACTGGCAGGGGCCTATCGTTTCTAAAATAACAGTTGAATATAAAAATGGCGTTGCACATCGTGAACATGCTAATTTTAGAGCCTATACTTCAATGGAGGAAAGTTTTAATGATTATGTTAATTATTTAAAGTCAAATCCACGTTATGAGAGTGCACTAAAAAAATCCAATGACCCTATGGCTTATATAACTGAATTAGCGAATTCAGGTTATGCTACCGATCCTAAATACGCGAGTAAAGTGCTTAATATAATGGCGCGAGATATCTCACCACAAATAAATGCGGTGCAAGTTAATAACGGCGATAAGGATGACAACTAATGGCCGGAAATGATGCTCTGGGCATAGGTCTATCAGGCACACTCACCACACAGCGTGAAATGGCAACCACCAGTCACAATATTGCAAATGCGAATACTGAAGGTTTTTCACGACAGCGTGTAATGAAAACCACGCGTCAACCGCAGCACTTATCAAATGGTGCGCTGGGTAGTGGTGTTCAAATTTCTTCTGTTCGTCGTGTGCATAATGAGTTTTTAACAACCAATGTACGCGATAATACTTCATTAACAAATTCATTTAAAATAGGTCATCAATTAACGACCCAAGTTGATGAGTTGCTCTCTGACCCTAAAGCCGGAATGGGTCTGGTATTACAAGAATTTTTTGACTCGGTTAATGGTGTTGCCAATGCGCCATCATCAAACACAGCTAGACAAGTTATGATTACACAAGCCAATACTTTGACTAATCGCTTTCATGATCTTGATACCCGGTTAACGGATTTACGACTAGCAACTAATAAGCAAACAGTAAGTATAGTTCGGAATATAAATTTTCTTGGTCAATCGATCGCGAAACTCAATACAACAATAACACTAGCACAGCAAAGTACCGGGCAACCCGCTAATGATTTATTAGATCAACGCGATGTGGTTTTAAAAGAATTGTCTGGGTTGATTAACGTAATCACTAAAGAACAAGACGATGGTTCAATAAATGTATTTATAGGAAATGGTCAGACGTTAGTGCTTGGACTCACTCCATCTAAACTGGATGTTGTTGTTAATGAATTTGATTCTTCAAAAATGGACGTAGTTTTTGTAGGTGAAGGTACAAAAACAGAGATTACAAAATTTATATCTGGCGGTGAACTTGGAGGGTTGCTAGAGTTTCAAAAAGATATTATTAATGGCTCACAAAATGAATTAGGACGAATTTCTTTGGCCCTGGCGACAACCTTTAATGAGCAACACGAGTCGGGACTGGACTTGAAGAGTAACTTTGGTAAAAAATTTTTCACAGGTTTAAATAACACCATGCCAGAAGTGATTTCTGGAACGGCGAATAAAGGCGACTTTCAGATATCAGCTAAAATTACTGATATATCAAAAGTAACAGCCAGTGATTACCGGTTAGAATACACTGGTAAACAATATATACTGATTCGAGTGAATGATAATGTCACTCTCAAAGAATTTTCCGATTTTCCTAAAGATGTTACTGTTGATGGGTTTTCGTTAACCTTAAAATCCGGTGGTA
>VAOX01044171.1_pt1 | contig 12593 bp, 6 predicted proteins | sample 3393891 | NCBI WGS metagenome assembly VAOX01 (sample SAMN08290429, study PRJNA428436) | hydrothermal vent metagenome | isolation source: Deep-sea hydrothermal vent chimney | place: Indian Ocean: Southwest Indian Ridge | depth 2822 m m | reverse complement strand
CTTAGCGACAAGGCAAGCGGCGTGAGGGCTCGCTATGCACTCTTCCCACCCCTGGATCAACGACAGCAATGTGAGCCTGGTGACGAACTCCGGTTCGGCGTTGTGCTCTTCGGCTCGGCGGCGCGTGCGTGGCGCGCGGTATTGGCCGCGCTCATCGCGGGCGATGTATTGAGGCTTGGTGCGCAAAGACAGCCTGTCACGGTTATTCGCGTCGACTCCATTCATCCCGCCAGACTTCCGTTGCGCATCTACGATCCCGAGGATACCACTCTCGAAGGCCATCCCGATCCGATCGAAATTCCGGCGCGCACTGACGCGCCCGCCGAATCGGTGCGCTTGCGTTTCCTGACACCGGTAACCATCTCCACCCCAGCTAAGCGCGCCTTGGGCCTGGAGGCTGTCCCCTTGACCTTGCACCAATGCACCAAGGTGCTACGCAACCGGCTTTCCGCTCTCGAGCCCGACATCGCGGCCGACTTCGATTTCCGGAGCAATGCATGGATATCCATGGAGCACCGACTCCGTGACGTCGCAATTGCCCGGGCTGCTGTTCAGCTCCAGGAATGGATCTACGGTTCCAGTACCAAGAAGAACCAGATCCGCTTCCGCGGTCAAATCGGCGAGATCGAATACGCTGGCCGCATCCCCGCAGCCGTCATCGGTCTACTGGAGTTGGGTCAATGGCTGGGTATCGGGCAACGCACGACGCTCGGGCAAGGCTGGTATCGCTTGGTTTGAGGAAGCACTACACTGAAAATAAAAGGGAAATCGATGACGATTGTTAAGTTGTTCCATGAGGCGATCTTATTGCCCTTCCGCATCACTCAGCCGAGTGGAAGTAAATCTTTCACGCTGCGTACGCTTTCCCAGTACATGGATTCCAAGTGTAACGCAACCGCTTGGCGGCAGGCCCGTTCGGTGCATGCGATACTTGCCGACAATAACGGGAGCGACGACTGTCTCCAACGCTACCAGGAATACGCTTATTTCCATCCGTTCGTACAGCAGTTTCTCTATAACCAGGCATATGTGTCAGCGTACCAACGCGAAGATATTACCAATATCAAAGTAACGGGGAAGTACCTTGCCGAAACGTTGCATGTTGAACGCTGCGAGCTCTATCTGTTCGATCCCGATATTGGCATCGTCCTGCTGGAGGTCAGTGGCGAGAATCTGCCGCTGGAGAAGGTGCAGAACATCCTGGACATATTGCGGCGAATCTATCCGCCTTACTTCGGTACGAATCGCAATACCGACGGAACGTTGGTATCGACTTTCGGTGGTCACTGCGCCGACACCATCGGGTTCCTCCGAAGGGACGGCACCCAAATCAGTCCCCAGTCAAACCTCGGTGACGCCAAACATTTCATCGGGCAGATCAAGGATGCAAATCAGGCGGGCCAGCAGTTGCCGTGGGCAAAACACTGGCAATGGCTGATCGAGCCGTTTGCCGTAGAAATCGGCACCGCGCGCCCCACGGCGATTCAACTGGGCGACGATCGCTGCCCCGTGATGGCATATCTGGCGATTGACAACCCACGCCACACCGTGACACGCGGTGACATGATCCGCTTGTGTTTCGCCGATCAACCGGGCAAATGGCCGCTACCGAACGCAGGGCGATTCCTCATGGATTTCGAGAAGCGATTCTGCTACGACCGCTTCTGGGGCAGCGAATCAGAGCACGAGGACTTGCAATCGCGCATTATGATTTGCGGCTATGCATATACCTATATCGGTGATGCCCGTGACAAAAGCTTCTTCGTGGACAAGCAGGAGGGCGCGCACGCGATATTTCGGCATTTGCACATCAAGATGGGACTCATCGCCATTTTCCAGAAGGCCTCCCTGTTGAGTGCGGCATGGCGCCTGTCTCGATTGATCGACCACGACAAAAAAGGAATGCCGACGCGGCCAAACCCGAAGCAACTGGACATTTTTTACCGCTACTTCATGATGTTTAGTCAGAAGTACTGGTTCCATGAAATCTCTCCCCAGGAACAAGCATGTGAACTGTTTGGCATGTGGCGCAGAGAACTCGGCACCCAGGCCCTCTATGACGAGGTACGGCAGGAGCTGCAGGACATCGTTCAACACGAGCAAACCACGGAGAACACATCGTTGGCCGAGCTGGCGGCCATCGGTCTACCGATAGCCTTCGCGCTGTCCCTGCTGGGAATGAGCGACTTCGGCACGGTAGACAAGCTGTTTGCGCATCTTCTGGCTAATCTTCACATAATCAACGCCGGCACCGTGAGCGAATTCCCTCTTGCCGCTGGCGACTGGGTGACGCTGGCGGCAAATATCTTCTGCTGGCTGCTGGTAGTGTTGGCAAGCTTCTATTCATTAAAGTGGTTGCGCCGGGTACTATTTAATAAAGGCAGAAAGGAAACTCGATGAGCGTGACACTATTACGGATCGAGGCGATGAACATCCACTACGTGAACGAGGATACCGACAATCTGAGTGTACGCCGTGGTGGTGGATTGATGTTGCTGTATGCGGTGGACGCGATCACGGGGACACTCATCACCAAGAATGGCCAGTTGAAGGTAATCAGTTCCGGGGCTTCGATCGGTCTCTACCAAGTCCTGGATCCTGACTTGGCGGAATCAACTGCGAAAGATGTCCGTAAATTCTTGTATAACACGCCGCCATATCACCACGCGACTTTCGTCGTTGACATTGCCACCGACGAAGACTTCCGCAAGACGCTCGAAAAAGTGATTGCAGCCAACCGTTGGCAGCATATGCAGAGCCTCTCGTTTTCGTTGGTCGGACTTGACATCGCCGCCACTGGCGCCTGCAAAGTGGATGGACTTCGCCCGCATGTCGTGAATAAGAAAATCAAAGGCGAGGAAAATACGCCGATCGGGCGTTCGGTAAACGAGCGCAGAAATTACGGTATTCAACAACGGCAGGCATTCTACCAACAACGGATACTCGATAACGAACCATGGAATGATGGTGGCTTTACGGACGATTTTCACGAACTAGCGGCTGATCCAACGCATCAGTATGGACAACTGGGAGACAAAATTGCCGTCTTCTACGCCGATGGCAATAGCTTTGGCAAGCGTCAAAAAGGACTATCGCCCGACGAACTCCGTCTTTGGGACGACACCATCAAGAAGCAGCGCCGGATATTCCTCGCGCAGTTTTTGAGCAAGGTTCGGAGCGAAAAAGACTGGATCACCACCGATGGGGGCGTACGTATTGAAACCCTCATGTGGGGCGGGGACGATCTGCTCTTCGTGGTTCCAGCGTGGGGCGGTCTTGAATTTGTGCGGGCGTTTTTTGCCGCCGCCAAGAAATGGAGCTTTCCCGAGAACTCAACACATGCCCACGATTTACTGACCCACGCGGCAGGGCTCGTGTTCTGCCATTGCACCGCACCGATCGGTCGGATCACTAAGCTCGTTAAGTCACTCGCCGAGACGTGCAAGAATACGCCGGACGGGAGAAGCAGAAATTTGCTTGCGTGGGTCGCCCTGGAGTCATTTGATCACGCCGGCATGGATCTCGACGCCTATCTGAAACGGCGCTACGGCGATACTGTCACTTGGCGCGACCTCGTTTTGACCCCTGACAGAATCGACGCGCTGCTTGCTGCGCTCACTCCCGAAGCAAAACTAATCTTGCCCAGATCGGCACTGATTCGAGCACTTCGCCTGCTGATACAAGGTAAGCTCGATCACCCGCTCCTGGCACGCAGTTACAGCAACGTGCGCGACGCTGATAGTGACGTCGCTACAGCCGTTTGGAAGGCACTGGCAACGACTGATTTTCCGGGCGAACCGGCGGCAGCGCATATTCCGGTATGGGTGACCTTGCTCGAGCTTTGGGATTACGTGTACTCACCTAAGAAAGCGGTCACCGTGGGCCCTAAACCCGTGCTGGAGACGACCCAATGAAGACACGCCATTCCCTCCTGGTCACGCTTGATCTGCAGTCTCCTTATCTTGTTCACGGCAACGACCCGGGGCGATTCGGACTCGACGCCACCCTTATGCGCAATCACCATGATCAGTTCGTGATCCCGGGAACGCTCGCGGTGGGCCGCATTCTCGATGCGTGGCGACACATCGCCAACTGCACCGAGACAGTCGTGCATGACCACGAGAATCCGCCGCTTCCTCTAGCGCCGACGCAACACGCCGCCACATGGTTCGGTACTCCGCACAGTACCGGCCGAACACCATTCGAAACTACCGGCCGCCTGATAGAAACAGATCTTCTATTGACTCATGTCGGCGATAACCCGGCCACGGAGTTCGTGCCGTCCGTAGAACTGGTCACACGCATCAGGCAATCGGATGAGACTGAGGCTATCGACCACGGGATGCTCGCTTTCATCGAACAGGTGGAACGGGCTAGCGCTACCATCCGCTTCCGGGGCACATGGATTGCGTACGCGGACGACGATGAAATCGAACCATTGCGGCAGGCACTGCTAGCCGGTTTGCTATGGCAGAGCCAGATCGGCGCCGCCAGTTCAATCGGTTTTGGCCGCTTGCTGGCCGCAAACGTCGAGCACACTGACGACCTCTGTCCGCTAACCGGCGGTAAGCCTACTTTGGGTGAAAATGGTGCGATTCGCCTGGCCCTAACAATCACCGATCCCATCTGCGTCACCTCGAAGCAATCGCGCGGCAACCTCTTCGAATCCAGCGACGTGCTTTCAGGTGCCGTCATCAAGGGCACGATCGCCCGACTCCTCATGTATTGGCACGGAGTTAATCATCTTGCCGACGCCAAGGGATCAGCTCTTTGCCGCCATTTCGACGTGCTTCGGGTCAACCATGGCCTGCCGAGTCTCGACGGACAACGCCGCCCAGCGCCGATCCCGTTGTCACTGGTAGTCGCATCCAAAGTAATATTCAGCGCCGAAGCCTGCGCAACAGCCACCCTCGATTCTAAATGTTGCGCCCCAACCTTCCAGATCGATTGGAAGCCAGAAACATTCGGCAAAGTCAATGTCAGCCGAAACTGGGGCGGAAACCATTCTGTCGGGATGACGACACATCTTCGCGTCCGCACGGCGATCAACGACCAGACCAGGCAGGCCAAAGACGGTACCCTGTTCGCCTATGAAATGAAGGTTGCGCGTGGCAACACGCGTTGGCTCACCGATTTTTATTTTCCTGAAGAGAAGGGGCTAGACCGCCAAGCCGTTCTCTACGAACTTCAGTCACTGCTGGCAAAAGGCCTCGACTTCATTGGCAAAACCAAGGTGCATGCGGCACTGGAATGGGCCGATACTGCAGAGGATACCTGGCCCGGCACGACAGTACCGACATGCGGTGGATCATGGACTCTGACCATGATAACACCGGCTTGCCTTTTCACAGTACATCAGGCGTGCAACCAGCAATCGCTGTTAAACCTCTACAAAACAATCTTTGCCGATCTCTCGAAGAACAGCCTCAAGCTATCGCACTTTTTCGCCAGCCAGTCCCTGGCCGGCGGTGATTATCTCCATTTGCGCTTCCACCCCGACGACGACTACAAACCATACTTGCTGACCGATGCCGGAAGCATTTTCGTCTTCGACGTTGAGAATACAGAAAATGCGCAGAACTGCGTCCGGCAGTGGTTGAGCCGCGGCCTACCCGTGCCCGAGGCCGTCGCACAACACTTCGGCAATACTTGGGACCGCAACCCCTACGTCCCGGAAAACGGCTACGGCGAGATCGCCGTCAACCAGCAGCACGGCTTTGCACTCTATCGGAGAGACCACTCATGAACGCGAAGAAAGCACAATCCAAGCCCAAGAAGCGAAAACATAAGGCCGCACCGCACGGCGCAAATGCTAGCACGGCGGCGAATAAGGCGGCAGTAACAGCGATGCGCTGGCACATCCGCGGAAAGTTAATATTGACGACGCCCATGCACATCGGCACGGGCGAAGACGAAACAATTGAAGGTATCGAGCACACCGTCGATGCCGCCAACAATGCCGGTGTCTCGAGCGTTCCGACCTGGGTTGCCGCTATTACCCGTGATCACTTGAATCGCCCTTATGTGCCGGGAGCAAGTCTGAAAGGTGCGCTGCGGGCGCTCGCCCGGCGATGCGGTCTATCTGCTGCCGAAATCGAACCGCTTTTCGGCGGCGACGAAGTGAATCTTGCGGCGGGACGCGTCCAATTCTGCAACCTCTACTTGGATACCACGCGCAAGCAGACGGAAAGCGGACTGCCTGCGTTTGATATCGCACGTCAAACCGCGTTAGTACCGCGCTCGTCGATTGATCGCGATTTTGGAACGGTCGTCGCCAAAAAGCTGTTTCAGGAACAGGTGGTGCCACCGGGAGCTGCATTCCGGTTCGAATGCACGATAGACAGTGTGAGGACACAGACGGTCGAAACCCTCCTTGGGTTGCTCAATCGGGCTGGTGACCAAGATCACGGCATACGTCTTGGTAGCGGCAAAACGCGACAGGCTGGCAGAGTCAAGTGGTGCCTGGACTCCGTCTGCAGCTTCGGCCCCACCGAATGTCAGCGATGGCTGGCCGATATACAGCAAGGGCGACAGCAAACCTGGTCTGCCTTTGCCAACGAGCGAACCGATCTTAGGCTCGCAACCATAAATGCCCAAAAAGAAGTAGTGGAAATTTCAGTGCAACTCAAGTTCCATACACCTTTTCTAGTCGCGAACCCCGACAAACAGGGCAACGGCGGCGCCAATCTCACGCCCCGTCACAACCATCGTGGCGTGAACATTCTGCCAGCTTCCGGATTCCGTGGTCCGCTACGCGCCCAAGCCGAGCGGATATTGCGAACGCTCGGCTGGACAGCCACCCGGCAAGGTCACGCCGCCCACCCTCATCGCATCGGCGCCCCTTTCACCGACTTAGCCAGCCTGCTGTTCGGCACCAGCGGCTGGCGCGGCGTGATCGAGTGCGACGATTTCACGCGCATTGGCGCTACGCGAGAATATTACACACAAGAATTCGTGGCCATCGACCGGTTCAGTGGTGGTGGCAAAGACACGGCAAAATTCAACGCCAAGTACGCCGAATGCCCCAATTTGATCGGCAAAATTAGAATCGACCTGACGCGTCTCCGCAATGCTTCACCCACCATCACCGCGTCCAGAGGCACTGCCCACGACACGATCGCGGCGGCCCTTGGCTTATTGGCGCTGGTTCTGCGCGACCTCGACGAAGGCGACATCACCTTCGGCTATGGCTCCGGCAAAGGCTATGGCAACTGCAAGGCAACCAGCCTTGGTGCGTACCAAAAAAAACTCGGTGACATAGCCAGGAGTGGCCCGGCGGCATTCGTCGATGTGGACACTGCGTTGGCAGTCTTTCACGAACACTATCAGCATGCTGGCGTCACCAACTTTCAGCCGGTCGGAGCCGCTAATATTGATGCGCCTGGCCTTAGCCCAGGGCGGCCACAGGGGGATTTTCACAATCCTTACACATTCTTGCCGGTCGAACCGCCTGCCAATGCGGACGAGTGGGCGGAGTGGACCGGTATCGCCGATTCACATCATTCCCACGCGCGTTATTCGACGCACCATGGCGATCTACCAGTCTTCCATGGCCGCATCGTTTGCCGACTGGAAGCCAAAACCCCGATTTTCGTCGGCGCCGCCCGCGATGACAATACCGCTCCGGTACGCTGCGATAATTTCCGCCTCTTCGACAAGATCAACAAGATTACCAAGATTGCACTGCCGGCGACGAGCCTACGCGGGGCCTTGAGTTCCCTCGGCGCGGCGCTCAGCCAATCCGGCCTGCGGGTTCTCGAGAACCGTGCCCTATCTTCCCGCGTAAGACCAAAACAAGCACTATCGGCGATCGCGGTGGTTCGTGAGAGGATGGGGATTGTCGCCGGGGACGTCGACTACTTCCTCGAGCCGATCGGCGTTCCGACCCTGACACGAGCCGATACCAAGTTCCGCAGCTCCCCCGGATTCGGTCCGGTGTTCGCCAAGGCGCTCGACGGGCTGCGATCTTTCGTCGACATCCTGCCCGCCTATCATAACGCAAAAGACCTATACTACCTGCCGGTACGCAGACTGCGACACCATTTGACAATATGCGCCAGTGCCATCTGCGCCAACGCCGACAACCGGTTAGATCATGCCTACCGGTTCCCTTCAGACAACGTCCATAAGAACTACCTGATCGGACGCTGCACGGTGTACGGTGCTGCGCCAATCACCCAGGAGCAATTCGATGAGCTAGCGAGTCCAACAGAAAAGGCCCAGCACGAGCGTGGCTTCGTCCGGACGCTCAGCGACCCCGGACGTGATCTACCAAATCAGGTAAAGCACCACCTGTTCATTCCGTACCCAGTCTGGCGGGATAGCGCCAACGACACAGACAAGGGGCTCATACCGCTGTCACCAGCAATCGTCGACCTTTTCCACGAGCTCGCCGACGAACGCACCGGCGCTTCGCCTAGATTGACGGGCTTGGCCAGACTGCCGTATGAGCCGATCAACGCTGATCGCCACAGCCCAGTCATCCCCGCTGACCGCACAGACAAAAAAGGCCAATTGCTGCGGAACGCCTTGCGCCTGAAAGACGGAGACATTGTGTATTTCGACGTCGACGAGACCGGCCAACCGACCCAGATCTCGTTCTCTGCTATCTGGCGAATCGCAGTGCTGGACCAGAGAAAACGCTACTCGACGCGCGACTTCTGGGCCGCCATTGACGACCGCCTGCCACCACTCGACAGGGATAGCGAGCGGACCATCATGTCTCCGGCCGAGATGATGTTCGGCTTCGTGCAGGACGGCAAGGCCGAAGACGATCCGACGGCCAAGGCGTTCAAGTCCAAAGTTCGGTTCGGTTACGGTCTATTAAAAAGCAACGCACCAGCCGATGACCCGCTGGGAGCAGACGTTACGCTCAAAATCCTCAGCAGTCCCAAGCCACCGTCTCCTGCCATGTATTTCAGCTTGCGCGGCAGCTCCGAATCCTACGTCTCAAAAGCACAACTGGCGACTACGCCAGCAAAGTACCGTCCAAAAGGCCGAAAAGTCTACCTGCACGCGCCACGCGATAACAACAACGACGTCAGGAAACTGAACACCAACGGGACTTTTTCCACCAAGAATGAAGCATTGTTTCCCTGGGAATCCAACCCTGAAAACGACAACAACTCTGACCAGAAGGCGGTCATCCGGCCGATACGACAAGGCACGGTGTTCTATTTCGAGACTGACTTTCTCAACCTCGATCAACGTGAGCTACAGAATCTGTGTGCCGCCCTCGAACCCCATTCCACCTACGAACACAAGATCGGCATGGGCAAACCGATCGGGCTCGGGTCGGTTAAGATATCGCCGGTCGGCATGTTCCTCATTGATCGGATAAAGCGCTATAGCGAAGATCCGCTTGGTGCACCCCGCTACCATAATGGCTGGAAGGCGGGAGAAGCCGGAACTGATGAATGGCCCGTCCATCTGGCGCGAGAAAAGAACATGCAGCCGAGCAAGGTTGCCATCGACCCGCGCAATTTGGCGTCTGTGGCGATGGCCCAGCTCCCGATGGCCATGCGAAACGCCGTCCTGCTGACCGGAAATCCGAATGCCGTGACCAAACCTGTCCACTATCCACAATTAGACCAGGAGGCCATCGAAACAAAAACCTATCGCTGGTTTGTCGAAAACGACCGCGACGGAAACAAGATAGCCGACAACCGTCGCAGCTCTCTCGGTGAAATTGGCCAAACCACCAATGCACTTCCGGTGCTGAAGAGAACACCCATCAATTGAAGAACCGGCTACCTACGCCCCCAGATCATGCGTTCAAAATGGCTTGTAATCTATGATATCGCCGATCCCAGGCGCCTACGCCGGATCGAACGGCTCTGCACGAACAACGGTGTCCGGCTCCAGGAAAGCGTTTTCCTCTGTGAACTGGACGCTACCTCATTGCGCCGATTTCAAGAGCAGTTGGCGGTTCACATCGAAGCCGTAGAGGACAGCGTTCGTTTCTACGCCATCTGCGAACGGGATTGGCATACCCGTCATGAGGATGGTATTTCCACCGGAATGACCGAAACCGGTGCCTGGATCGTCTGAAGAGCGCGGCGCCCCAGACGGTGGCCGCCACTACCCACTGGGAGTTAGCGCATGGCTCAATCGACACCACTACTGCGGCGCGCCTTGACGCTAACGTCGCTCGGCACTGCTTTCGCCAAGGTACACGACAACGACGGCTGCCCCGGCTGTGATGGGCAGACGATCGCCCAATTCGCCGATGGCCTGGACGAGCGCTTACGTCAATTGCAACGCGAAGTGATGGCTGGCACTTACCGTCCCCACCATCTCTTGCGTATCTGGTGCCACAAACCTGACAAAGCGCCACGGGGCCTCGCCGTACCGACGGTGCGCGATCGCGTGCTGCAAACCTCCGTCGCCAAGACGCTCACCCCGATCTTCGAAGCCGAGTTCGAAGATTGCAGTTTCGCCTATCGCCAAGGGCGATCCGTACGACAAGCCGTGGAGCGGATCAGCGTCCTGCAGCGCCAGGGCTATCGGTGGGTCGTCGACGCCGACATCGAAGCCTTTTTCGACCGCATTCCGCATGTGCCCCTGATGGATACCGTCGGCCGCATCGTTGACGACACCGGGATCATCGCACTCCTGAAGATGTGGCTGACCGTGCCGATCCTGGACCGGGCAACTCTCCAACCGGTGGACATCGGCGTGCCGCAAGGCTCGCCGATGTCGCCATTACTCGCCAACCTCTATCTCGACCATCTCGACGAAGCGCTGCTTGACCAGGACTACGCCCTTGTGCGCTACGCCGACGACTTCATCATCCTCACCCGCGATCGGGACCGAGCGCAGGAGGCGCTGGAACTAACCCAGGAGATCCTGCGTCGCCTGCACTTGAAAATCAATCCATTGAAGACGCGAGTCGTCAACTTCGATCAGGGCTTCGAATTTCTCGGGTGGAACTTTGTTCGTTCGCTGGCGATACCGCGTCAACGCCACGGCGCAGCGTCATCGCGACCATCGACTGACCGGTATAGTCCTGCAGATATGGCCAGTACCCAGATACAACAAAATCCCGATTCATCACTCATCGGACCAATGCAGACGTCACTGACGAACGCGTTACACTCAGCGCCAGAGTGGGATCCACGCGAGACCGAAACAGTGGCCGACGCCACGCCCCCGCCGGAACTGCCGGAATCGACGCTAATCGACGCCGGTGAAATTGAATTCGAGTCTGGCGACCAGGAAGAAATTCTGCCAGCCGGTGAAGAGACATCCGGCCAGGACGTCACTGCAAAGCAGGACGATTCATCGCTCGAGCCCGCGCGAATAAACATCGTTCCCGGCGAAGCCGGGGAAATCGAAACGGCTGACAGGAGCGATCCCGAAGACGATGCGAACTTTCCCACACCGGGCCCCATTCAGCGCACACTCTATTTAGTGGAGCAGGGAGCGCGGCTGGCCAAAGAAGGGGAACGGCTTGTGGTGCGCAAGGATGAGAACACACTGCTTGAACTTCCCGCAGTCAACGTGGACCAAGTGATGGTATTTGGCAACATCGCCCTGACGACACCGGCGATTCAATTGTGCATGCGACAACGGATTCCGGTTGCCTTGATGTCGCGGCTCGGTCGCTACTACGGCCGGATCGATGCATCCAACCTCAGCAGCCTCGCACTTCTGGAAGCCCAGTCCGAAGCCGCCCGCGACATGGACCGGACGCAAGACATCGCCAGAGCTTGCGTACTCGGCAAATTGGAAAACAGCGCATTGCTGCTTTCGCGCTACGGCCGACGGCACGGGACAAACACCGTACCGGCCGCCGCCAACGAATTACGGCAACAGGCCAAACGATTGAACACCACGGCGACGCTAGACCAACTGCGCGGCATGGAAGGCAATGGCGCGCGAATTTACTTCGGTGCCTGGCAACATTTGCTCGACGAATCCTGGGGTTTTTCTGGACGCAAACGTCGGCCGCCGCCCGATCCGGTGAACGTACTGCTGTCCCTGGGCTACACGCTCCTCTACCATTGCATGGCTGGGCTGATCCAGGCGCGTGGTCTCAACCCTCACCTGGGTTTCCTGCACGCTGGCGGGAACCAGCACTTGGCGCTGGCTTCCGACCTGATCGAAGAATTCCGCGCCGTGGTCGTCGATGCAGTGGTGCTCAAGCTGACATTAAATGAATCATTGGCTCCAGACCAGTTCCGGTATAACAATCAGGGATGCAGTCTGTCTCAAGATGGAGTGCGAATATTTATCCGCGCTTTCGAAGCCAAACTCAACAGCGGCATGAAGCACCCACTCGGTGGTGCTCGTACCGATCTGCGGCGGATCATGGACGGTCAGGTACTGCACTTGACGCGAGTATTGCGTAACGCCGAGCCCATTGCGTATCGCGCTTGTGTGTTCAAATAAGGATAGGCATGAGTGTTCGCTTCTGGGTCGTATGCTACGATATCGCAAATCCCAAGCGACTGCGTCGCGTGGCGAAGGTTGTGGCATCGGTCGGCGACCGGGTGCAGAAAAGCGTGTTTGAGTGCGGCCTTTCGTCGGCGGCGGTGGTCGCACTACGTCAACGCCTACGCACCCAGATTGATCATCGGCACGACCGCTTG
>VAOX01049845.1_pt1 | contig 12608 bp, 9 predicted proteins | sample 3393891 | NCBI WGS metagenome assembly VAOX01 (sample SAMN08290429, study PRJNA428436) | hydrothermal vent metagenome | isolation source: Deep-sea hydrothermal vent chimney | place: Indian Ocean: Southwest Indian Ridge | depth 2822 m m | reverse complement strand
TCGTTAAAGCCATATCACTAATTCACAAGGCTATGTCGGCCGGACCCTAACCTCTGCAACTGCCTTTTCCTTTCCTTGCCTAAAGTACAAAGTTAATGCTAACGACGGGTCGGTACGCGAAAAATCTGCAAGATTTTGCAAGGTCTGACCCTAGCCTCTCGTAAAGTCTAATTATTTTCAGTGAAATCCTGTTCCAACATCGCCGTTAATTCTCGCATATCCTGCGGCATGTCCACTTGCCAGAAAACAGATTCACCCGTTTCAGGGTGAATAAACTCAAGGCGCGTTGCGTGTAGAGCTTGACGTTTAAATTCACGCAACAGCGTTTGAAATTCTTCACTACAATTAGGCGGCATCTTAAAACGCCCGCCATAAACAGGGTCTCCAATTAACGGGTATTGAATAGATGCCATATGAACACGAATTTGATGGGTTCTTCCTGTCTCTAATTTCACTCGCACTAGAGTGTGTCGACGGTATTTTTGTTCCACCCTATAGTGAGAGATAGCCTCTTTTCCACCATCTTTACGTACCGCCATTCGCTTGCGATCTACCGGATGACGGCCAATGGCAGCATTCACGGTTCCACCCGCAGGCATTACTCCCACCACTGCAGCAAGATAGTCTCGAGATACCGAGCGAGATTGAAGTTGATCCACCAGGCTTTTGTGTGCTTTAGCCGTTCTGGCGGCGACCATTAAACCACTGGTAAGCTTATCTAGTCGATGCACTATCCCTGCCCGCGGAACTGCTGCAATTTCGGGATAGTGGTGTAATAAAGCATTTTGTAGTGTTCCACGCGCATGTCCTGCCGCAGGATGAACAACCAAGCCCGCAGGCTTATTAATTACTATAACTGACTCATCTTCATAAACCGTATCAAGCTCAATATTTTCAGGTTCAACTCGGGTTTCCAATGCCTCAACCTCAGCATCCAATATAATATTCTCGCCACCCTGCACTTTATCTTTAGGTCGCCACTGTACGTTATTGACTAAAATATCACCACTTTTTACCCATTGCTGTAAACGGCCCCGAGAATAATCCGTCCATATTTGCGCTAATGCCTGGTCGAGGCGCATTCCCGCCATTTCTTCAGGAATTTCAGTATTCAATTCAATTTTTTTATTCACGTTTTATCAATTCTTTCAATAGGTTATAAGTTTTTAACAGACAACAACAATTTTGATATTTCTTAGCTCAATTACTTTAATGTCGAACTTCAAACACAGATTATATGTTCAATCGAGTCTAGACTCGATTAATTTAGCAGTCTCCGTTAAAATTGGGCTTCTAATAATATAGTTCTCTAATATATTGTACCCTGAAAATACTAGCGAACCCGACTATTCATTTGAAAACAGGATTTAAGCGTTCAGCATGATGAAACATTATTATAAAGCATTGATACTCACTCTATTCATTTTTGGTCTTGCCAGCTGCTCCTGGTTACCTAAACAAAAAGATGTCACAAAAGATTGGTCTGCCCAACGACTTTACACTGCAGCCAAAACTAAACTCAATAGCAAAGATTACGAGCAAGCAATCAAATATTATCAGTTTCTTGAAACCCGGTATCCTTTTGGAAAATTCGCCCAACAAGGTCAATTGGAAATTGCTTATGCCCACTTTAAAAATGAAAGTTTTGACCTGGCACTTGCGGCCTGTACACGCTTTATTCGCCTGAATCCACAAAGCCCCAACGTTGACTACGCATATTACCTAAAGGGCTTGATCAACTATCGTCAAAAACATTCTTTTTTAGAGCGAGTCTTTCCAGTAGATCCTTCAACTCGCGACCCCGGTGTTGCACGTAAAGCATTTTTCGATTTTAAAACATTAGTTAAAAAGTTTCCTAACAGTAAATATGCGAAAGATGCTCGACAGCGCATGCTGTACCTACGAAACAACCTTGCCAAGCATGAGATAAATGTCGCTAAATACTATATTCAGCGTGGTGCACATATTGCGGCAGTCAATCGCGCCAAATATGTACTTGAGCATTACGATGGTTCGCCAAGTGTAAGACCTGCACTCGAAATCATGATCACCAGCTATGGTAAACTTGGACTAAATAAACTGAAACAAAGTTCACGTCGCGTACTAAAACATAATTTCCCGAATCACCCATGGATAAGTAACAATAAAAAAAGTAAACGCCGCTGGTTTGGTCGCAAGAAAAAATCTTGAGTTAAGGATAATGATAAAATCAGGGGATAATGACTTTCCCCTGGCATTATCTCGATTTTAATTAATCCGATAGACCCGACATTAGAATAAATTTATTCTAGTTTTAGACATCATTAAAATTTATCGAAACATTCAATTCAAATATCGACCAAGTAATATGACATTTTAATGTATCTACCACTTAAGGAGCCTCTGATCAACTCATGATTACGATCTTACTGTCCTTAAATATCAATGACTACGTTGAAAATCTTGCCAATAGCCGTGCTATTAGCTGCAATCTTCACCTTGCCACTAATATTTCTGAACAACAATCTCATTAACCAGAGGCTCTCTTAAAAAATGTAACCATTACACCGTTATTCAGACACCTGCCTCAGAATAAAATTTGCAACTATATCTTGCCCAGCCGTATTAAAATCCTGACGTAATAGGATAACGCCGGTCGCGCCCAAAAGCACGTTGACTTATACGCACACCCGGTGCGGCCTGACGTCGCTTATATTCATTGTTATTCACCAAGCGAATAACTTTTTGCACCACTTGTCGGTCAAATCCCAGTTCAAGAATTTCTTCAAGACAAGAATCCTTTTCTATAAATAGTTCAAGAATTGCATCTAGCACATCATAATCCGGCAGGCTATCACTGTCTTTTTGGTCTGGAGCCAGTTCTGCTGATGGTGGACGATCAATCACACGCTGAGGAATCACTTCTTTATCTCTATTACAGTAATTGGCCAATTGATACACCAATGTTTTAGGAACATCCTTTAGTACTGCGTAACCCCCGACCATATCCCCATACAAAGTACAATAGCCGACAGACACTTCGCTTTTGTTTCCAGTCGATAACACCATATGACCCCGTTTGTTTGAAATGGCCATCAATAAGACACCACGCACACGCGCTTGAATATTCTCCTCTGTGGTATCCGCTGCACTGTTACTGAATAATGGTTGTAGCCCCTCTAAAAAAGAACTAAACATAGGCTCTATGGCAATAATATCAAACCCAGTTTGCTGTAACTCTGCTTGCTCACGTGCATCGTCAATACTCATGTCTGCCGTGTAACGCGACGGCATTGAGACAGCATGGACATTCTGCGGACCCACTGCTTCAACTGCAATCGCTAACGTTAATGCCGAATCAATACCGCCCGACAATCCAACGACGGCACCCCTGAATTTATTTTTTTGAATATAATCGCGAACCCCTGTGACCAGCGCCTGATAGACGGCGTCAATATCTGCTAACTGTACCGCACATGGAGCGGTCTGAACTTGCAAACCAGAATCAGTGAGCTGCAATTCAATTTTAGCGAGTTGTTCTTGAAACTGCGGCAAACGAGCTTTTATTTCACCTGCTGCATCCATCACAAAAGACCCCCCATCAAAAACCAGTTCATCTTGTCCGCCCACAAGATTCGCATACACAATAGGGACCGCAAATTCACTCACTCGGTCTCTTATTACTGCTTCACGCTCCAAGTGTTTTCCTGCATGAAAAGGGGAGGCATTCAAATTAATAATAAGTTGTGCGCCGGCGTCTACGCTTCTGCGGCTAGCATCGGTATACCAAATATCTTCGCAGATAGTGACCCCAATAGTAATACCTTTTATAGCAAGTACACAGGGCTCTTGACCTGCAATAAAATAACGCTTTTCATCAAAAACACTATAATTTGGAAGCTCATTTTTATAGTATACCGCTTGCAGTTTTCCTTCAGAAAACACACCCGCTGCATTATAAATACCCTGCTCAGTTTGCAATGGATACCCTACGATTAACGTCAGCTCTTTTGATGCCGCTGCGATCTGCTGCAATGCCTTGTCAATTCGACGATATAGACCCTTTCTGTACAGAAGATCTTCAGGAGGATAGCCTGTTAACGTTAATTCAGGAAACACCAGCACATCCACTGGTTCAGAATGCTGCACCTCAATCGCCGACTCAATAACTTTACGTGCATTATTTTCGATATCACCGACCAAAAAATCAAGTTGCGCTATCGCTATACGAAGTGTCTGCATTTGTTTACTCATATAAAATTCCTCAGGCTAATTATATAGAGTTGCTGCTTAAAATGGTAATCGGCACGGCTATTTTGGAACTCACTCAATAAAATAAGCGCTAGCTCAAGCACCTATGTCGGCACTATTGCAAGCCCAATTAGTAATATGTAATTACTTAACGAAAACCTTAAGAACAGCAGCGCCAATAAAGATGTCCCAGCAATGACAGAATACTCTTTATGATTTAGAGACAAAAAACAAATCAAATACCCCGTTGAATAATGACTCAGGCATTTTCTCAGAGGACAGCATGCGACTTATAGAAGGTCGATTTGAAGCGTAGAAATGTTCACCATTAGAGACAATAGTATTTATTTTGCAATGGCGGCACAGCCAATCAATTAATCGTTAAGATACAGTTAACCAATTGACTAACAAGGAAATTATTCCTATAGTGATTAAGACAACCTATTCAATTGTAAATGGGCCATTAAGACTCAAGGCATTTTTTACGACTTACATGGATTATTGAGCTGAAATCTAAGATGAGTGACTCAACTATATACATTATTGATGACGATCAACAAATGGTTGAACTACTCACTGAATACGCCGACTTATTGGAATGCAACTCAAACTCATACACTAAAGCGGAAGATTTCTTTGATGATATCGAAACGTTTGCCCTGCATTCAATCATAATACTTGATCTTAATATGCCTGGAATGGATGGCATTGAAGTCATGCGACGCCTCGCCAAGACAAATCGAAAACTACCATTAGTATTAGTCAGTGGATATGATTCAGGAGTCCTGCATTCTGCAGAACAATTAGCAAAGGCCTATTCCTTGAATATTATCGCGACCTTATCCAAGCCATTTAATTTTTACGACTTTAAAACCATCATTGAGCAACACACCAATACCGAAAGACGTACCTTTCCACGTCAAGATATCACATTCTCGGCACTAGAACTAAAAGAAGGAATTATTGATAAACAACTGGTTTTACATTATCAACCTCAGATTAATATTCAAACCAATAAACTTGTTAGTGTAGAAGCACTCGTTCGCTGGCAGCACCCACAGCATGGCCTCATTTACCCTAATTTATTTATCGCTGTTGCCGAAAATAATGGACTCATTGCTGATGTCACCGCACAAGTCATTCAACAAGCTATCAACCAAACCCTTGTTTGGCAATCGCAAAATTTGAACCTCCAGGTGTCCGTTAATGTTTCAGCCGATAACATCACATCACTTTCCCTACCAGAGCAATTAAGCCAAATGCTTAAAGAACATTATCTTGACCCATCAATTTTGACCCTGGAAATTACTGAAAGCTCTTTAATGGGTAAGCTGATTACTTCTTTAGACATACTCACCCGGCTACGGATGAAAGACATAAAACTTTCCATCGATGACTTTGGCACCGGTTATTCCTCTTTATCGCAACTCTACCGCATGCCTTTTACTGAACTTAAAGTCGACCAAAGTTTTGTCGAAAATATGACCCATGACGACGATGCGCAAGGGATAGTAAAAACCTGTATCATGCTGGGACATCAGCTTAATATGCAAGTGGTCGCTGAGGGGGTCGAAAATAGAGAGACGCTTGACCTACTTGGCGAAATGGGCTGTGATATCGCTCAGGGTTACCAGGTAGCACGGCCTATGCCCGCAGGCGATATAATGTCATGGATAGAGTCCCGCCAAATATCTGCCTAGAAAAGGAATGCTAGTGCCATTACGCGTACAAGTCAGCATCCTCATACTAAAAAATGAGTTTTAAAGTGCTATTCTACTGAAGCGTGACCCTCTCTCTGTTATACTCAATCACTCGACATCATCAGCAGAATTTTATTACTATGCGTACATTACTACTCATTGCTACTGTTTGGCTGCTCTATGTAGTCATTCGCCAGTCACTCAAGCGGGCAAAAAATAAACAGACAAAATCGTCGGATAACACTGAAAAAAATCAAGATAAAATCGCCTCTGCCACAATAAAATGCGAGCACTGTGGCGTCTATATCCCAAAGCGCGAATCAATTAGAAATGCTGATCATTATTACTGCAGCGAACAGCACGCTAGACTCGGCAACAACGACAAGCCAAACTAGAGCCTCTGACGACTACCATTAAAAACCCCACCCACTACCTTTAATTGTTCCGCAGCATTTACCCTAAAACCCACTATAATCAGATTAATTCTTAAGCGTTTTAATTTCCTTAATCCGTTTTTATAATAGGTTTCAAATAGAACGATATGCTGGGTGTACAACTGCTAGATCAATATTTCCCAAATCAAACCTTATCCAGCGCTAAGGCTTGGCACTCTTTGCGCCTGTTGAACTATTACCGAATAACGCTAGCCTGTGTTTTTATTTTTTTATTTTTGGTCAGCAATAACCCTTCAATACTAGGAAGAACATCGCCAGTAATTTACTATACTGTCAGTCTGTCATATCTTGTATTTGGTTTAATCAGTACCTACAGCATCCACTTAAGAAGACCTTCTGTACAGATCCAGATAAACGTACAAACGATCGTTGACATTACTACGCTGACATTGCTTATGCATGTCGGCGGAGGCTTATCTAGCGGGCTTGGGGTACTCCTGGTTATCGCCGTTGCTTTTAGCAGCCTGGTGGCTAGCGGAAGGCAAGCGATTTTGTACGCCTCTTTCGCCACCATCGCCGTATTAACCGAGGCGACCTATACTTATTGGTCTAGCGAACACACTCATACTACCTGGTCACATGCAGGCCTATTGGGCATCGCTTTTTTCGTCACCTCATTTCTATTTGCTATATTGGCTCACCGATTAAGTGAAAGCGAAGCCCGTATAAAGCAACAAGACCTCGACCTAGCGAACCTTGAACAACTTAATGACTATGTCATTCAAAATCTCAACTCAGGAATCATAGTAGTAGACGACAAGAATATCCCTCATTTAACTAATGAATCGGCATGGTTTCTGCTTGGTAATAAAGGGATAGCCAAAAAATTACCACTCGCCCGATTGTCGGAAGAGTTACTGAGACAACTGGAACTATGGCGTAAGGATCCGAGCATGACCCCTGAAAAATTCAAGGCAGGTCAAGATACTCCGCATATACTCCCGCGCTTTGCACGGCTTGGGTCTGAGGGCAATGCAGGAACAGTCATTTTTCTGGAAGATCAAACAGAAGTCACGCAACATATTCAACAAATGAAACTTGCATCATTGGGACGCCTGACTGCAAGCATCGCACATGAGATTCGCAACCCTCTAGGCGCAATTAGTCACGCTGCTCAGTTACTTGAAGAGTCGCCGGCCTTGAGCAAAGAAGATATTCGACTCACAGAAATCATTCATAAACAATCGCAGCGCATGAATACTATTATTGAAAACGTATTACAATTATCAAAGCCACACACTAGCCACTCAGAGGATCTTTTATTGGTAGACTGGCTACAGGAATTTAAGCGTGACTTTTGCCTGAGTGCAAAAATAGAAAGAAACCAAATAAAAATTAATATTACCCCCACTGACACTTTAATCAACTTCGACCCTAATCACTTACAGCAATTGCTATGGAATCTTTGTCAAAATTCAATACTGCATTCAGGTAAAACAAATAGTAGCAAGATACTTATTCAACTCACCGGTGGCTGTGAGGACGATAAACAGGCTCCTTACCTTGACATAATCGATAATGGTCCCGGGATAGAAAAGGATTTACTTTCTAATATTTTCGAACCATTTTTTACCACCTCAGGCAATGGGACTGGGCTTGGGCTATACATCACTCGTGAATTATGTGAGAGAAATAAGGCCCGCCTAAATTGCTTGTCTATAAAAACAGGTGCCCGTTTTCGTATTTCATTTCACGACGCTATGAGGCTTCCACTATAATATGGCCGTTCAACATGCACTGATTGTCGATGACGAACCTGATATTCGGGAACTACTCGAATTGACGCTAGGCCGTATGGACATTAATACTCATAGCGCTGAAGATTTAGGGCAAGCCAGAGCCTTAATGGAAGAACAAAACTTTGATCTTTGCCTAACTGACATGCGTTTACCTGATGGCAACGGATTAGATCTCGTTAAATGGATGCAGCAATACTACCCAGACACACCGGTTGCTGTCATAACCGCTCACGGTAATATGGAGACCGCAATCGAAGCTTTAAAGCGAGGCGCCTTTGATTTTGTTTCCAAACCTATCGAATTGACAATATTACGTAGTCTCGTTAGCACAGCCTTAAAACTCTCAGACCCCTGTAGCACTAAAGACCGCCGCAGCCGCGACCAGCTACTAGGTAATTCAGAGAGCATGCGTGCAATACGTTCAAAAATTGCGAAACTAGCCCGTAGTCAGGCCCCCGTCTATATCAGCGGTGAATCCGGGACAGGCAAAGAACTAGTCGCCCGTTTAATCCACCAAAAAGGACCGCGTGGTGAAGCTCCTTTTATTGCGGTGAACTGCGGCGCAATCCCTACAGAATTAATGGAAAGCGAATTTTTTGGCCACAAGAAAGGAAGTTTTACCGGTGCAATAGCCGACAAACCTGGATTGTTTCACTCAGCTCGAGGCGGTACATTATTCCTGGATGAAATTGCAGAGTTACCGATGGCAATGCAGGTTAAATTGCTGCGCGCTATTCAAGAAAAAGCCATTCGCCCTGTGGGCGAAGCAAAAGAAATAGCAACAGACGTCCGTATTCTTAGCGCGACTCACAAAAACCTTGGAACACTGGTCAGTAAAAATGAGTTTCGCCAGGATCTCTATTATCGAATCAACGTGATTGAACTACCCATTCCTCCCCTGCGGGCCCGAGCAGATGATATCGAGCTATTAGTACAATACATACTTGCTGAACTTGAAGGCAAGTCTGAGTCACCCGAGGCCCTAACCTTAACCCCCCCTGCACTTGACGCTTTAAAAGTGTATTCTTTTCCTGGTAATGTACGCGAACTGGAAAATATTCTTGAACGAGCAATGACAATGTGTGAAAGTAAATACATACATCCTGAAGACTTACTACTTCCTGATATAGAAATACCCGTCGTCTCTGCAGTAGCCACTGCTTCTGGCGTGCAACTAGAAGATTTCCTGGATGGGCAAGAAAAACAAGTGATCGTTGATGCTCTCAAAAAAACTCGCTACAACAAAACCGCTGCTGCGAAACTATTGGGCATTAGTTTTCGACAACTTCGTTATCGACTAAAAAAACTGGATATCCAGTAATAAACCAATAGAGGCTCTGCTTAACGTTCGATATCAGGCCTAAATATCATTTCCTCTAAGCAAATGTGACTCTATGTGTCACATAGTGACATTTCTTATCTTAATGTAGGCATTAATGTCACCTAAATCAACAACTTGTTTCTATGCCTTTACCGTCAAACTATCGACGCTGGGCAATTGGCCTTCTCAAGCTTCTGATCAGCGTGGAAACAAATTTGGCAAATTTTAGTTCGCTTTTGGCTACAAATCTGGCATAGAAGCTGCTTTAACAATCACAGGAACAACGCACAGGGATATTGATACATTAATAGTTATGCCTAATGCTATCGAGCCCTGGCTTAGCGAGTCACCCATCACAGTGCAGCAAATTAGTACCTTAATATTATTGAGTTAAATTATATAAATTGATTACGAGAGCCAACGAACAGGAGAGCACTCATGCAAAAGATCCAAAAAGGTTTTACATTAATCGAATTAATGATCGTAGTGGCGATCATCGGTATACTGGCTGCAATTGCGATTCCAGCTTATAATGATTACACAGCACGTTCACAAATAACTGAACCTATCAGTTTAATGGGTGGCTTAAAAACACCTATTGCTGAATACTATCACGATAGAGGCAACTTACCCGCTAACCTGGCATCACTAGGTACAGTTGTAGTTCAAGGAAAATATACTCAAAGCATTGCGATTTCTGGTAACACAATTCTTGCCACTGTTAGAGCCACTGGCGTCAACTCCAAGATCGCTGGCAGAACTGTTGAAATCGTTTTCAACACTACTAACAACCAGTGGACTTGCCAGGCAGGAACTTCTGGTACTCCTGTTTCACCAGAACATCTTCCAAGTGCTTGTAAGTAATCCAGACCTGAGAAAGTCTAGTAAGATCTCGAGAAAACCGCCTTTAAAGGCGGTTTTTTCGTATTAGACTATGCTACTAGGAAGACTCTTTCCATCATGGAACTAGAGTTTTTCGCGCAATAACTCATGACAAACCACTTTAGTAGGACAGACTATTGAACTCAGGTATACGCCTTAAACATCAGCTAATTTTCTCGGTTACTCTGCTCAGTCTACTCGGTTTTACACTTTATCTGTATTGGAAAGGTTTACCAGGACGATTTATTCTTGACGACGAAACCAATTTATTTCGACTCAACTTACTAAACAGAAACCCATCAATAGACTCGCTACTTGCCTATATTGTAGATGGCTTATCCTCTGCATTAGGCAGGCCTATCTCTCTACTAAGCTTTGCTGCCCAATTCTATTCATGGCCTAAGGATCCTGGGGCATTTAAATACGTCAACATTATGATCCACCTGCTCAACGGAATTTTCGTGTTAATTCTGTCACGACAGTTATTGCATTTCATGAAAGTCGACAAAATTCACGCTCTGTACTTTTCATTGGCAGTAAGCGCCATCTGGCTTTTACACCCTATTCAAATATCAACAGTCCTCTATGTCGTACAACGTATGACACAACTCTCTGCTCTATTTATGCTGATCGGAATGGTGTGCTATTTTCACGGTCGAAGACAAATTATTGATACGCCTTTACGCACAATCTCACCTTTTATATGGATGTCTTTAGGCATAGGAGCCGGCGGTATTTTATCGGTTCTAAGTAAGGAAAACGGCATTCTTTTACCCCTGTATGTATTGGCGATCGAGTTTACGCTACTACAAAACAATAGCATCAATAGATTTTGGAAAGTTTGGCGAAGTATATTTCTATATTTACCAGTGATTTTGCTGGGTCTTTACATTATTTACTCATTTAACGGTTTTTTACTGGATTACAATAATCGTGAATTCAGTATGATGGAACGACTCTTAACAGAGTCCAGAGTATTAAGTCATTATATTTTTAAAATAATAATTATCCAACCAAGTACTTATGGACTTTTTCAAGACGATTTTCCACTTTCGAAAAATCTGATTTCACCGTTATCAACCTTGCCTGCGGTTATCTTTATTATCGCCTTGTTGGTAGTCGCTGTACGTACGCGCAAACAAAACCCGTTACTTTCTCTGGTAATCTTCTGGTTCTTTGTCTCACATTTTCTTGAATCAGGGTTTATACCCCTCGAAATATATTTCGAACACCGCAATTATCTCGCCATGTTTGGACTTAGCCTGGGCATTGTTGTTTTTTCAGTCTGGTTAATCAGGCGAATTAAATCAACACTGGTATTACGCGCAACCTTATTGGCTGGCGGTGTTTGGGCTCTTATCTTGGTAGCAATATCCTCTCAGGAAATTGGCCTATGGGGCAAACCGTTACTACAAGCACAGATTTGGGGAAAGGAACGCCCGTGGTCCAAGCGCGCTCAAGTAACTCGAGTAAATGTTTATGCTCTATACGGCCAATATAAGAAAGCCTCAGCATCATTACATCAATTATTTGATAAATTCCCAAAAAATGCTGAAATTTACTTCTCGTTATTTCAATTACAGTGCCTCGATCAGCGAATCAAAATGTACGATTTCGACGACATTCTAAAACGGATCAAGAAGTCGAGGACTAGCTTTGCAGCAATCACCACTCTGGCCAAGATTATGTTACTCAAAGAGCAGGGCAAATGTTCAGGGCTCAAAAATACCCAGCTGGAGAAACTCTTGGGCGCTCTGATTACCAATGAAAAATTCCACTCCCAGCTAGCGGACTTATATTTTTTAAAAGCACGCTATTATCTACTACACAAAAATTCTGAGAAAGCGCTCAAATTTCTTAATTTATCATGGCAAAAGCAACAGCGCATGGTGAGTAAAATGTATCAGATACAAATTTACGCTTACCTAAAACAATATAAGACATCTTTTCAACACATCCTTGAAGCAAAAAAGTATCTTCAGTCTCATTTTAAGGAACGCTTTCTTTACCGGGAAGAGCTCACAAAATGGGAGGAGCTAATCTTACTCAAACTCAGCATTAAATCAGGCACAACACGTTAATTGGCGACTTTATTTGGACAAATTGCCACTTTTGACTAGAATTATACTTAAGGAGCCTCTGATCAATTCATGATTACGATCTGACTGTCCTTTAATGTCAATGACTACGTTGAAAATCTTGCCAATAGCCGTGCTATTAGCTGCAATCTTCGCCTTGCCACTGATATTTCTGAACAGCAATCTCATTAACCAGAATTAAT
>VAOX01044032.1_pt1 | contig 12621 bp, 10 predicted proteins | sample 3393891 | NCBI WGS metagenome assembly VAOX01 (sample SAMN08290429, study PRJNA428436) | hydrothermal vent metagenome | isolation source: Deep-sea hydrothermal vent chimney | place: Indian Ocean: Southwest Indian Ridge | depth 2822 m m | reverse complement strand
TATGCAGATGCAACTCTAACAATTACTTCGGGTAGAGGAGAACCTTTTGTTAATACTGAACAAAATGGTTTTTATGATTTAATTGTAAAAAATATGTTTCAGCGCGTAGGTGTTAATGCGCGAACTGTTTTATTGCCTTCGGAAAGATCCTTAATTAATGCGAATGCTGGAGTGGATGATGGCAATATTGCAAGAATTAAAGGGATAGAAAAAAAATATCATAACCTTATTATGATTCCAGAAAAAATCATTGACTTTGATTTTGTTGCTTTTACTAAATATAAAAAAATCAAAATTCATCAATGGAGAGATCTTCAACCTTATAACGTTGCATTCATTAATGGCTGGAAAGTCTTTGAGAAGAAAGTGAAACAGTATAAATCATTGGTACGTACTCGAGATGCCGATCAGTTATTTAAACTTGTTAATAGTGACCGTGTCGATATAGCGCTTTATGATTTATGGAGTGGAGTTTGGTGGGCTAAAATGAATGCAAGTAGTATTCATTACCTGCAACCTCCTATCGCTCGTTTCCAGTTATATTTATACATTAATAAAAAACATAAAAATCTGGTTGATGGGCTTTCAAATGCTTTAAAGAAAATGAAAAAAGATGGAACTTACAATCGAATATATCAAGAAACATTAAATAGATTAATAAAATAACTTTATATTTACGAGAATATGAAAAGTCTTATTGCAAAAAAATTAATTATATATATTGTATTATTTAGTTCTACAATTACTTTAATGATTACAGCAATACAGCTGTTTATTGAATTTCAACATGATGTAAGTGGAATTAATAAAAGGCTTGAGCAAATAAGAACGAGTTATCTGGAAAGTATTACCCAGTCGGCATGGGTATCTGATAGACAGCAATTACAAACTATTCTGGATGGCATTACAGAAATGCCAGATATTGTTTATGCCGAAGTTTATACTACAGATAAAAAAAGTATAGTTAGTGGTTCATCTGTTGATAAGGATAAAATTGAATTTAAATTTGACCTTAATTATTCTTATAATAATAGAGATATAAATATTGGAAGTTTTACTGCTATTGCTTCGCTTACTGGCGTTTATAGTCGACTAGTTAACAGATTATGGATTATATTATTATCTAATGCATTTAAAACATCTTTGGTTGCTCTTTTTATTTATTTCCTCTTTTCAAGATTAGTTACACGACATCTTTCAAAAATTTCAGATTTCTCTGAAAGTCATGATCACCTGAATAATACACAAAAATTATTTTTAGATAGAAATGAAAGTGAGCATGATGAGTTTGATGTCGTTGTACAATCAATTAATAATATGCATGCAAGGTTGCATGAACAAGTCTCTGAAATAAATCAGCAGAAACAATATTTATCTCAAACGTTTAATAGTATTGGTGATGCTGTTATTACCACTGATAGTAAAGGTAATGTAACGAGGTTGAACCCTGTTGCTGAGCAGTTAACAGGATGGAAAAATAATGAGGCGATAAATCAGTCTGTGAAAACTATCTTTCCCATTATCAATGCATCAACGCATGAGAAAGTAGAAAATCCTATTGAAAAAGTTTTAGCAACAGGTGAAACCATTTATCTTAGTAATCACACTACATTAATTGCAAAAAATGGTAAGGAATATCAAATAGCTGATTCTGCAGCGCCTATTCGTGATGGTGATAAAATTTTAGGAATGGTGTTGGTTTTTAACGATGTGACAGAGCAATACCGTATGCGTGAAGCATTGCACGAAAGTGAACAACGATTGCGACAATTAGCAGAAAATATTAATGAGGTATTTTGGTTAGGTTCTCCAGATTGGAATAAGGTTATCTATGTTAGCCCTGCTTATGAAAAAAACTGGGGTTTTAGTGCAGAAAATTTATATAAGAACTCCCATCTTTGGATGGATTTTATACATCCAGATGATAAACAGCAGGTTATTGATGATATTCCTAAAAAATTAGAGGACATTAAAGATTGTGTTGAATTTAGAGAGTATCGAATAGTAAAGGCAGATGGAAAAATACTTTGGATTAAAGCAAAAGCTTATCCGGTTTATGATATGAATGGTGACATTATTCGTATTGCAGGTGTTGCTGAAGATATTACGACAAGTAAAGAATCAAATGAAATGTTAATACGTAGTCAAAAAATGGATGCGCTTGGAAAATTAACCAGTGGTATTGCACATGATTATAATAACATGCTTGGCGTTGTACTAGGTTATACAGAACTTTTGCAGGAAGAGTTAAAAGATAATCCTGAATTGTCTGGGTATATAAATGAAATAATGCATGCAGGCGAGCGTGGTTCAAAGTTAACAAAAAAATTACTCACTTTTTCAAGGAATAAGCCTTTCTCCACTATTGAAAAAATTAATATTAACTCCGTATTATCGGATGACCGTCATATGTTAGAAAAAACATTGACTGCACGGATTAAACTAGAATTGACTCTTGCTGAAAATCTATGGCCAGTTGGTCTTGATGTAAATGATTTGGAAGATGCTATTCTTAATTTAAGCATTAATGCGATGCATGCGATTGAAGGAAGTGGTCAGTTTAATATAGCAACGAATAACGTAGTTATTAACTCAGTTGAAGCTGTACAATTAAACTTAGAATCGGGTAAGTATGTCACGCTTAGTTTTATTGATACGGGTTGTGGCATGGATGAAACAACGAGAGAAAAGATTTTTGATCCATTTTATTCAACTAAGGGAGATGAGGGAACCGGTTTAGGTTTGAGTCAAGTGTATGGTTTTATGCAGCGTTGTGGCGGAGCAATAAAAGTAAGCTCTGCTCTTGCTCAAGGTAGTCGTTTCACATTGTATTTTCCATGTTATATAAGCTCAGAAGATAAAGAGATAAATGAGAATAAAACGAAGATTATTTCTACTTCAGAACTAGAGGGGAATGAGACCATTCTCGTGGTTGATGATGAGGTAGCATTGCAAGACATTGTATCTAAAATTCTTCACAAACATGGCTATCATGTTTTATGTGCAGATCATGCAAAACAGGCATTACAGGTTCTTGAAACTGAACATGTTGATCTTTTACTTTCCGATGTCATTATGCCTGAAATGGATGGTTTTGAACTTGTTGAAATTGTAAAAGAAAAGTATCCCAATATAAAAATACAACTTGTAAGTGGCTTTACAGAGAAAAAGCAATCTTCAAAAATTGATGAGAGTTTAGTACAAAATATGTTAAGCAAACCTTATAAGGCATCAATTTTATTGCAACGAATTAAGGATTTATTGTCATAAAGCTTATTGTATTAATAGCGTTATTTTTATAGCTTGAGTAAAAAATCATGTGCAAACTGCGAATTTAAATGAACAATGCGTTAAAATGTGAAGATTGAATAATGACTAAAAGGTTTCCTTTGTGAAAATAACCGCAATTTACCCCGGAACATTTGATCCTATTACTAATGGGCATAGTGATTTAGTGCAACGTGCTTCTCGTATTTTTGATCGCGTGATTCTCGCGGTCGCCACTGGTGGACAAAATGGCGGAAAGCAGCCTTTTTTTAGTGCAGATGAGCGTGTTTTGTTAGCAAAAGATGTATTGGCTGAAATCTCTAATGTTGAAGTGATTCAGTTTGATGGGCTTTTAGTGGATTTTGTGGAAAAGCAAAATGCACAGGTTATTTTACGTGGTTTACGAGCCGTGTCTGATTTCGAGTATGAATTCCAACTTGCGAGTATGAATCGTCATCTAAATGAAAAAATTGAAACTTTGTTTTTAACGCCAGCAGAGCAATATAGCTATATTTCATCTAGTTTGGTGCGAGAAATTGCTCTTTTAGGCGGCGATGTTTCTCCTTTTGTGCATGAGCAAGTTACTGCTGCATTAAACAACAGAATACGCTAATATACGCCTCCTAATTTAGTTGTTTTAAGTCCAAACCCTATCGGAGTTTTACCATGTCTCTCCTAATTAATGATGAGTGTATTAATTGTGATGTTTGTGAGCCAGAGTGCCCAAATGGAGCTATTTCTCAAGGTGATGAGATTTACGAAATTGATCCGAATTTATGTACAGAGTGTGTGGGACATTTTGAAGAACCGACGTGTATAGAGGTTTGTCCGGTTGACTGTATTTTGGTTGACCCCGATAATAAAGAAAGTAAAGAAGTGCTTCAGCTTAAATATGAAAAGCTGGTTGCTGAATAAATAAAAATGAAAGCCTCGTTAAGAGGTTTTTTTGTGCCTTGTTACTACATAATAAAATACTAGCTACCTTATATCCTAACAATGAACAGTACTACTTGGGAACAATATTATGCATAAAATCAGTTTTGTATTTTTTTCTCTACTTTTATCCTCGAGCTTATTTGCGGCATCACAACAAAAACCTTCACAAGCTGCAATCGCATCTGCTCATCCTCTGGCAACAAAAGCAGGTTTTGAAATTTTAAATAAAGGTGGTAATGCATTTGATGCTGCGGTTGCGGTAAGCGCAACGTTAGCCGTTGTTGAGCCTTACAGTTCAGGTATTGGCGGTGGTGGTTTTTGGTTATTGCATGATAAAAAAACTAACAAAGATATTATGATCGATGGTCGTGAAGTTGCACCATTAAAAGCAACACGTAATATGTACTTAAATAAGCAAGGCAATGTTATTGATGGTTTATCTGTCGATGGTGCATTAGCAGCAGGAATTCCCGGTGAGCCCGCTGCACTTATTCATATCGCAAAAAAATACGGGCGTTTATCTTTGGCTGTAACTTTAGCACCTGCTATTCGTGCGGCAGAAAAGGGCTTTGTGGTAACAGAGTTTTATCGTCGCATGGTGGGTTTTCGCTTAAAAGCATTACAGCAATCAAAAGATGCCGCTAAAATATTTTTAAAAAATAATAAAATTCCACCATTAGGTTATGTCATAAAACAACCTGAGTTAGCCGTAACATTAAAAATGATTGCTAAACATGGACATAAAGGTTTTTATGCCGGCGATATAGCGAAAAAACTGGTGAAAAGTAACAATGATTCTGGCGGCATTTGGAGTTTAAAAGATTTAAAAGAATATGAAATTAAAGAACGTACTCCAATTGTTAGTGAATATAAAGGTTATCGTCTTACCTCTGTTGCACCACCTTCTTCGGGAGGTATTGCTTTAGCTGAGATGTTAAATATTTTATCTTTTTATAAACTAGAGCAACTATCTGAATCAAATAAAATCCATGTAACTGTTGAGGCGATGCGCCGGACGTATCGTGATCGGGCTGAATTTTTAGGTGATACTGATTTTATTAAAGTACCTGTAAAAAAATTGATCAGTAAAGCTTACGCAAAATCATTACAACAAAAAATTGATTTTGAGAAAGCAACGCCAAGTAGCAGTTTAAAAGGTGTTGCCGATACTTCGGGTGGTAATCACACCACACATTTTTCTATTTTAGATAAACACGGTAATCGAGTTGCCGCAACATTATCTGTTAATTATCCTTTTGGTTCTGGCTTTGTCGCAGAAGGCACTGGGGTACTTTTGAATGATGAGATGGATGATTTTTCCGCCAAGCCAGGCGTACCTAATGTTTATGGTTTAGTGGGAGCAGAAGCGAATGCGATTGAGCCAGGTAAGCGCATGCTATCGAGTATGAGCCCAACATTTATCGAGAGTAAAGATAAGCTGGCTATCATTGGTACTCCAGGTGGAAGTCGAATTATTACTATGGTGTTGCATGGTATTTTAGCAACAATAGAAGGAAAAACTGCAGAACAAGTCGTTAACTTGCCGCGTTATCATCATCAATATTTACCAGATGTAATTCATTATGAGCCCAATACTTTTTCACCTGAAATGATAAAAACATTAAAAGAACTAGGACATCACTTAAAACAATTGAATAATACTTTCGGTAATATGCAGGTGGTGATTTGGGATAAAAAAGAAAATAAAGTCACCGCGGCAAGTGACCACCGCGGTGAAGGATTATCTATCGTTAAATAATTATTAAGGATTAACTTTAAATAATTCAACTTCAAAAATTAATGTTGCGCCACCAGCAATTTTAGGTGGTGATCCAGCACTACCATAAGCAATATTTGACGGGATAATTAATTTTATTTTCCCACCTTCTTTTAATAATTGAAGGCCTTCTGTCCAACCTTTTATTACGCGATTAAGTGGAAATTTAATTTTTTGTTTACGCTCAACAGAAGAATCAAAAACTTCTCCATTAGTCAATGTACCATGGTAGTGTACTTGAACCGTATCGGTTGCTTTAGGTGATTTACCCGTGCCTTTTTTAATCATTTCATACACCAAACCTGATGCCGTTTGTTTGGCATTTTTATTGGCTTTTAAGTAGCTAGCAATAAACTTTTTACCTTTTTCAATTTCTTTTAACGAAACAACCTCAGAACGTGATTTTGCGAGCATGCCAATTTTTGGAACATATTCTTGTAAACTTACGTCAGCAGTTTTATTTTTAATTGAACCATTGACACCCTTAATCAGCGCTTTAAGTTCACGATCATTTAAATTTAAGCTTTTGAGTTGTTCTCCCCACTTAAATCCTAATGCATAAACTGTTTTTTCATCATCCGATTTTAAAGTGATGGATTCTGCATTTGATTGTGAGCACGAAATAATAAATAGTGACGTAGCTAAAAGTAGCAGCAGGGTTTTCATATTGTTGTTCCTTAGTATGTAAAGTTAGATTAATGAAAGTATACAAGTTTGATGTTTTTATATTGTGAATATTCTCTTATTTCTGACAATTTGGGCAATAATACGTTGAACGCTGCCCCAATATTATTTGTTTAATAGTTTTTTTGCATGAAGAACAAACCTCTCCAGCTCTACCGTAGACTTTTAACTTCTGTTGAAAATAGCCCGGTTTGCCATCGCTTGATCTAAAATCTTTCAGCGTTGTACCGCCTTGTTTAATGGCTTGTTTAAGGATTTTTTTAATAGCAGTAGTTAAATCATCTGCGTGTTTTTTTGTGATTTTTCCTGCTAGGCGTTTAGGGTTAATTTTTGCGAGAAAAAGTGCTTCAGATGCATATATATTACCGACACCAACAACAATTTTGGCATCCATAATAAATTGTTTAATCGTTGTTTTACGTTTTCGAGATTTTTGAAAGAGTAAATTTGCGTTAAATATTTTATCTAACGGTTCGGGGCCTAGATTAATGAGTAATCTATGTTCATAGACATTATTTTTTTCCCACAATACACATCCAAACCGACGGGGATCGCGTAAGCGTAAGCAAATCCCATCTTTAAATTGAAGTTCAAAATGATCGTGTTTTTCTATTGCCGCATCAGTTGATAAAATACGTAAACTACCTGACATGCCGAGATGAACAATAAGCGTTCCAATATCTGTGTTGATTAATAAATATTTTGCACGTCGAGTTACAGAAATAATTTTTTGTTGACTAAGTTTTGTATTAAGCCCTTTTGGAATAGGCCAACGTAAATTACGATTACGTACGATGACTTTTGTAATGATATTGTTTTGAATGTGCGGTGCAATTCCACGGCACGTTGTTTCTACTTCAGGAAGTTCAGGCATTATTATTTATCATTATCGTTGATATTGGAAAATGTCAAAAGTTTATTTTTACGATCAGCAGAAAGTGAGTAACGCACACCTGTTGTTATATTTTCTAATATAAAATTATTATCTGATTTTTCGATTTTAAATAAATATTGAGTTTCATCCTTAAATTGAATGTTTATATCAGCTTGGTCTGTTTTGTTTTCTTTGGTTTTTTTAACATCTATTGCCTGGCTTAGTTTCCATTCATTGATGAGTTGCGTCACTGAATCAGCAGAGAAAATATCCGGTTTTGGTTTTACATTCCATTTGCCATTGATGATTTCTAATTTTACTGTAGGTAAAATTAGTTTGGTTATTTTCTTGTCGGAGGGAATTAACTTGTGGCTAATAAAACTATCTGCTTTTGCAGTAAGTTGATAATAAAATGTGTCCTTAATCATATGTAAAACATTATCTATTTTTATATAACGATGATGTTTTAATGATTTGTTATGACCAAAATATATCGTTGTGTCATTAAAAGTAATGCTTGCTTTAGGAGAGTCTAAACCAAAATTTGTTAAATTTAGTTTTTCTAAGTTATTTTGTGATAAAGATACTGTTGATGCAAGCTTGATGATAGATTGTAAACGAAAGCTGTTGGCTGCGATGGAATAAGGTTTTAGCATCACCCATTTTGAACCGGTTTTTTTAAATTCAATATCCTTATTGTCGCGGCTTATTTTAATAAATTTAATTTCACTTTCTTTTAATTGCGTAAGTGTAGGGGGAAGGGATGCAACTTGTTTGCCTGGTTCATAGATAACAAAAATAATTAAAATAAAAATAATGGTAAATAAGATTAAATTAAGTAAGTTACGTTTTGACATAGTAAGTGTTATTTATTACGACGCTTATACCAGATAATAGTACCGCTAATAAGTAGAGAAAAGGGCAGTATGACTAAAAACAATAAACCAATAATTGCCCCCGTTAAATCGCTAATGTTAATTTGACTATCAACCGCACTAGAGCTTGGAATAGAGATGAAATTATCATCATTACTGATCCAATTGATAATGTTGTGTCCCATATTGAGATTGCCCTGATTACCAATATAGGTGTTTGAGAGGAAATCACCGTCACCTAAAATAACAATGCGTTGTTCTTCCTCTTCCATTTTATCTTTTAATGTCCGTGTTAATGTTACGCCAATGGTCAATGGCCCCACAAAATCATCCTTGGAATTATAGTCAACGGCCCCTTTTAGTCTACCCGTTTCTGACCAGCTGCGAGGTACTGTTTGTAAAAATGGAATTGCGTTCCAAGTTTTTTTTGCTTGTTTATAGATGATGCCTGTTGCTTTTGGGAAAATCGTCATATATTGAAAATCACGATTTATAGTGTGAGGTGGGTAACTTGTAATAAGCGCAAAAGAGGGATCTTTGATATCCATCATTTGTGCAGTTGGATCAACAATCGTCCCAGGATAAAAATCAATACCGAATAGGTCTGCTAAAGGGCGTAATCCATGTAAAGACTTGCCCGGTTCTTGAATCCAAATAAGGTTACCACCTCGATTAATGTAATCAATAATTAACTTTACTTCGCCTGCTAAGAAGTTTATTTGTGGGCTAGCAATAACAATAGCGGCCACATCCGGAATGTTTGGCGTTTCGTTAATTTTTAATATTTCCGTTTTAATGCCTTTTTCATTAAGCTTTTCAGAAAAGACATTCCAATCAAAATTCGCATTTCCTTTGGGTTTTCTTTCACCATGACCTGTGGTAAATAATATTTTGCGATCTCCTTGGCGTAATAAACGTTGCAGTGTATTCGTTAGTGTTTGTTCTTTTAGCTGGGTAATGTGTTCATTTCGCCCTTCATATTCAACTACAACTTCACCATAATTTGTTACTTTAAGTTGACGCACTAGATCGGGAGCGATATCAGGGTTAATAATTTCTAAAGTAATATCCTTTTTATATTTTTTATATTTTGCGACTAACTCTTTAATATATCTTCGATTGGATAATAAATTTCCATCAGGAATGAAAGTGGTGATTTTTACGGGTGCAGGTATTTGTTGGAGTAGTTTAATACTGACATTGGATAACGTGTTACGGTTGTTTTTTGTCCAATCAGATTCAAAATTATATTGTGTAGATAGCCATGCAAGTAAGCCAATAACCGTACTAAATAAAACAATAAATACGATGTTTTGGAAACGTATTTGGTTGCGTGATGTTTTTGTGATTTCCATAATGCGCTGCAAATACCTAGCGTTGTAAACGATCGCCATCAAGACGACGAATACTTAAAATAATAAAAAGAGAAATAAATAAAATATAATAAATAAAATCACTGCTATTAAATACACCCTTAGTAAAGGCTTCAAAGTGACGTAACATAGACAAGTATTCTAATACGCTGTTTGCACTCGCTTCTGTTTTTCCACCTGCCCAGTCGATTATCCATAATAAAAGTAAAATCCCAAACGTACTCATTGCCGCAATAGTGGGTTGTGCGGTAAGGCTAGACATATAAAGTCCTATGGAGATAAATGCTGCAAGTAATAAACTGATGCCTAAAACAATACTAAAGAGTAACCCTGTATCTAATGTGCCAGCGAAGTATAGCGATAATGGCATTAGCGTCATGACGAAAATCATAATTGCAGCAAATGCCAACATACCAAGATATTTACCAATAACAATTTCAGCCATTGATATTGGCGCAGACAATAATAAAGCGAGTGATTTATTTCTACGTTCTTCGCTGATGAGTCGCATGGTAAGTAATGGTGTGACGAGCATCATAACAAAGGCAGCACTACTATATAAAGGTACGATAACAAGTTCAGTGACGCCGGGGGCATTCTCTATTGAAGCAAGTTTACTTTGTATCAGTAAAAATTCTTGCAGTTGGCTTAAAAATAAATAGGCTAAAATAAATTGCACAATGGCTAAAATTGACCATGCTAAGGGAGAGAGAAATAAACTGCGTAATTCTCGTTGTGCTAGAGTGAAAATCATCATACGGCAGCTACTCCCGTTTTTGTATCTGCTTCATCAGCAATGACTTCACCTGAAGTGAGTTCAACAAATACTTGCTCTAATGTTTTTTGCTCTGGACGTATTTCAAAAAGTCCCCATTTTTTTTCAGCAGCAATCTGTGCAATATTTTCAGCGGGACTATTTTCGCTGTCGTGCGATAAACGGAAACGGGTGCTCGATAATACTTCGATATTTTTAATATGGGTTAAGGATTTTAATTCATCTTCCGTGGGAGCATTATTTAACCCTAATATGATACTGTTCGATCGCATACGTTGATGCAAATGACTGATATCATCAGAATAAACCAGTTGTCCCCGATTAATAATCTGCACTCGGTCACAGGTCATTTGCACTTCGGGTAAAATATGGGTGGATAAAATGACACCATGATCTTCGGCAAGTTCGCGAATTAATGTACGAATTTCACGAATTTGAATTGGATCAAGTCCAACGGTAGGTTCATCCAATATCACAATTTCAGGGCTGTGAATAATGGCTTGGGCAATACCAACGCGTTGTTGATACCCTTTGGATAAGTTATTAATTAAGCGTTGCCCAACTTCGGTTAAGCCGCAACGCTCTTTTGCTCTATCGATAGCAGATTGTTGTTTCCCTTTTTCAATACGATTGAGTTGCGCACAAAAAGATAAATATTCATCGGTGGTTAATTCACGATAAAGTGGCGGTTGTTCGGGTAAGTAACCAATGTTGGCTTTCGCTTGTTTGGCTGAATCAAGTAGGTCAAAGCCACAAATTGTAATTTGCCCGGCTGAAGGTGCCAGATTACCGGTGATAACCTGCATGGTGGTTGATTTTCCCGCACCATTTGGGCCAAGGAAGCCAAGCACTTCACCTTTATTCAGGTGAAAACTAATATTATTGACCGCAGTAAGCGAGCCATAATGACGGCTTAAATGTTTGACGCTTAATAAATTTTTGTTTGTCATAAATTAACTTATAATTGTTAAATCGTATATAGATTATAAGCATCATAGTCAGTGTGGCAAGCGATGAATACCCAAGATAGAAATTAATATCTTATTGAGCGGCTTAAAAGCTAATCTAAATAATTATTTAGATTAGTCAGGAAATTATAATGACATTATTAGGCATAGATACCGGTGGTACCTTTACAGACTTTATTGTTTATAAAGATGGTCAATTAAAAATACATAAAGTGTTATCAACACCTAATGCACCCGAACAAGCGATTTTACAGGGCATAAAAGATTTACAACTTGATATCAAAAAACTCACTATTATCCATGGCTCAACAGTTGCGACAAATGCATTATTAGAAGGTAAAGGAGTAACAACCGCATATATAACAAATTTTGGTTTAGCGGATGTGTTATCCATTGGTCGCCAGACACGTCGCGAATTGTATAATTTACAACCTGAAAAAATACCACCACCTGTTGAAAAAAATTATTGCTTAGAGACCGGTGGTCGAATTGCTGCAACGGGCGAAGTGATTGAGGTGCTCACTCAAGCGCATCTTGAGAATCTTAAACATCAACTAGAAGAATTATCACCACAGGCGGTGGCTATTAATCTTTTGTTTTCTTATTTAGACGATGAAGCTGAGAAACGTATAGCTGAAGTTATTCCTAAATCGATGTTTGTTTCACGTTCATCAGAAGTGTTGGCAGAATATAAAGAATATGAACGGGGTATCGCAACCTGGTTGAATAGTTATGTTGGGCCGTTGGTGCAAGATTATTTACAGCGTTTACAAGCAGCATTGCCTGATACAAAGATTTCTGTGATGCAAAGTGCAGGTGGCACGATAGCCGCTGAACTTGCAGGGCAGCAGGCAGTACACATGTTGTTATCAGGCCCCGCAGGTGGACTGGCGGCGGCGAAGTTTATGGGGGATCTAACTTTGCAAAAGCAATTACTCACCTTTGATATGGGAGGAACGTCAACCGACGTTGCGATGATCGATGGTGAATTGCAGTTGACCAGCGAAGGTGAAATTGCCGGTTATCCTGTTGCGGTTTCGATGGTGGATATGCATACCATTGGCGCGGGTGGTGGCTCTATCGCCAGTGTAG
>VAOX01005222.1_pt1 | contig 12711 bp, 11 predicted proteins | sample 3393891 | NCBI WGS metagenome assembly VAOX01 (sample SAMN08290429, study PRJNA428436) | hydrothermal vent metagenome | isolation source: Deep-sea hydrothermal vent chimney | place: Indian Ocean: Southwest Indian Ridge | depth 2822 m m | reverse complement strand
CGAACATGCTAAGGCATTTATCGATGCAGTGCATGAGTTAAGCCCGCAATACCATAAGTAATTTAAGCACAGACAAAATACATTATGAAAAAAACGGGTCACTTGCAAAAAATGCTCACCTCTATCGGCGAGTCTACTGATGCGCCTATTGAATATGAACTGCCTCTTGATCAAGAACGTATTCCTCTCAATGCTTATATTGGGAAAAATATTAAGCTTACCTATTTAAAAGAAATTCATTGCCAAGAATGTGGACGAAAAGTTTCTAAAAGTTATAATCAAGGATTTTGTTTTCCTTGTTTTAAGTCATTAGCAAAATGTGACATGTGCATTATGAAACCCGAAACCTGTCACTACCACGAAGGGACGTGCAGAGAACCCAAATGGGGAGAAGAATTTTGCTTCAAACCCCACTATGTCTATTTAGCAAATTCTTCAGGCATTAAAGTAGGCATTACACGTGGTACACAAATCCCTACCCGCTGGATAGATCAAGGAGCAAGCGAAGCGCTGCCCATTTTTCGCGTTTCAAATCGCCTATTATCTGGTAAATTAGAAATGGCAATTAAAAAACATGTTTCTGACCGTACTGATTGGCGAAAAATGCTCAAAGGTTCTCCAGAACATGTTGATTTAGCTTCAAAGCGCGATGAGCTGATAACGTTAGCCAAAAAAGAAATCCAAGAGATAGAAGAAAAATTTGGAAAATCTGAAATAGAATTACTGAATGAAAAACAAATACAATTAAATTTCCCCGTTGAAATTTATCCAGAGAAAGTTAAATCATTAAACTTTGATAAAACACCTGAAATTGAAGGCACACTTCAGGGTATTAAAGGTCAATATCTTATTTTAGATTGTGGCGTATTAAATATTCGCAAGTTTGGCGGTTATTTAATTGAGCTTTCTGCTTAACTAGAAATAATACGCTAACTCAACTTGCACAAAATCATCTTGGCGAAAAGGATAAAGATATATATCCTGAGATTTTATACCCACAAACATTCTAGCCTCAATAATTAGTTTCCAGCTTTCTCCAATACGTCGGCTCCCTTCTATGCTATACATACGCGAGCTCTCTACTCTATCAGCAACAACACCAAATAATATATTCGTATCATTTTCATCATTATTCGTCCAACGTAAACCAATCATAATATCATCTTCAAAAGGTGTTAATGCTTTAGTACCACGATCATCATAAAGGTACTCCATCACTAAACCAATATCCGAAGAACTTTCAAATAAACTATAAAACGTATATTCAAAGCCCGCTGTTGCTGCGTTATACGTTGACCCTTTAATACGTCGATTGATGACTTCTAATTTCCATAGCCAATCTTCTTTTGTTGCCTGTAAATCAAGCCCTGTTTGATGCATTAAATTATATTCAGGACGAAAAACCGTTTGGCTATTTGCGTCCACTCCTACAACAAAATAAGGATCTCGACTTGTTCCCACAAAGTGGCTTAAACCAATATCCCAATCACCCACACTATGTGACCAACGTATTGCATAATCAATATTGTTTTGCTTATTTTTAGACTCATAAATCGGATTGGATGTATCAACAAGTAAAGATGTGCGTAAACGCGATTTAATTCCAGGAAAAGTACGTTCACGAAAATAAGGCAGCACAAATAAATCAACGGTTCCCCAATCATTGATAAAAGCATAGTTGATCATAGGTTGACCAAGCTTTTCTTCTCCGTCTATGCTTTCAACCAAATCTGTTTGATTGATAACATCAACTAAATGTTGTGACTCAGATACTCCCCAATAAACCTTTCGAACACCAACACGTAATTCAGATTCAGAAAAAACTTTTAGCCAACTTAATTCTCTAATATCTGAATGTGTGCGTTTATCATCATATTGATCTAATCGAGTAAAAGGGACAAAAGTGATATTTTGTTTACCATTGTCCCATTCATGAAACCATTCTGGTTGAAATGAAAGAGAACCATACTGTTTAACTTGTGTTGAATACAACGGTTCTTTACTAAAACTTTTAGCTTCAAACGAAATATTACCCGACCATTCATTTGCCCAAACCACACTCGGCAACATAAGAAAAAATGTAAAGTATTTATTCATAACCAACCTATTGAAATTATTACTTAGCGCGCACGTTTTAAACTATTTCTATCAAAATCACGCTGGCTAAACCCATTTTTAAATTTATATGAAGTCCATAGTAACGTAGTGCTTTTTCCTGTTTGGTGGTTTTTCATTTCTAAACGACCAGGACGCCAATATTTATTTAAATATTGTTTGTAATCATGTTGAGTTAATGTTTTTAACAAACTTCTTTTACGGTCATAAAACTCAATTTTTAAAGGTTGATACATTTCTTTATCAATCCAAGATATTTGCTTGGTGTAGCCTGATTTTTTATATTGTGGATATTGCTCTATAACAAAAACATCACGCCCCTTATATTTATCATCTTTAATAAATTTATATTTATATTTAGCCACTTCTGTTGACGAAATGTCTTCATACGAAAATTCACTCCCCATAAAAGGGCCTGATTTATTTGAAGATGAAATTCGTTTCACTCTTTTTAATGCCGGCAAATACAGCCATTGTTCATCGGCTTTTAATGAATGAGTAAAACTTAAAAAAGCCGTACCTTTGATATCTCTAGGTGTATCAAAAATAGATATTGATTTATCACCATCACCTTGCACTTCTAGGGCTTTGCCGCGCACTTCACGAGTGCTTTCTGCACCTTGACTGTTTCGTAAAATCATTTTCATCACAGTCGCTTGATCACCCCAACCTTGATCACGCTTATCTGCTTCAATAGCAATCGCCAAGCCTTTTTCTTCTGCCGTTTCAGCAAAGGTAATACCTGAAAAAGTAAGCAAACCTAATAATAAAATTATTCCTTTCATGATTTTTTCTCCAACTTCATTAATAGTGGTGGCAAGAAAAAGAAATCTGCCAATAATGCAAATGTAATAATAATTGCTGTTAGTGCACCCATTCCCGAGTTAAGCGCAAAATGAGATTGTGCTAATACCAAGAAGCCTGCGACTAACACCACGGATGTTGTTAACAATGCTCGACCAACGTGGGTAAAAGCGTAACGCACTGCATCAGGTGCAGTATAGCCATATTCACGTTTAGCACGTAAATATTTACTCAAAAAATGAACCGTGTCGTCAACAACAATCCCCAAGGTCATGGTTGTCACAACGGACAAACCTAAACCTACTTCACCAACAAATATCCCCCATAAACCAAAGCCCATTGCTGCAGGAACAAGGTTAGGCACCATACTGACTAAACCTGTTTTAATTGAACGGAAGGCAAAAATTAAAATAATTGAAATGAGAACCAAGGCTAATGTTGTACCTAATAACATACTATTGATATTACGTTGGCCAATATTTGCAAACATGACTGTAGGGCCAGAACCTTTAGCCGCTTTAATGTATTTTGAATTTTTAGAAAACCAATTTGCTGCACGCTGTTCCAGTTTAATAATTTCATTACTGGATAGTGTTTGAATAGACACCGTCATACGTAAAGATGATTTTTCAAGATTGATTTGATTGTTTAAATCTAAGCCGTAAGGTAAAGACATTTCATACATCAACAAATATTGTGCAGCTAAATTTCGCTCTTCTGGTATTTTAAACCAAGCTTTATCATCGCCGTGCATATTTTTGTTGAGTCTTTTTATAACTTCAGTGTAAACATTAACATGTCGTGTTTCAGGTTGCTCTCTATACCAATTGGCAAATGCTTCAACTTCATTAAGAAATCCAGGTTCACTAATGCCGCCTTCCTCACCACTTTCCAGTGAGTAATCAACAATATAAAGTCCTGTTAAATTCTTGTCGATATAATCAGCATTTTGTCTAAAAGTAATGGTGTCATCAAAATAATGTACAAACACATCATTTAATTCATTTTTTGGAACAAAAATAACAAGCACAATAATTAATGTACTCATTGCAATAATTAGCTGCTTTTGCCTATTAACAACAAATTCGCCCAGCTTTTCCATCAACTTATCTTTGTCATTCTTTTTAACTTTAACTCTTACAGGCATCACAGAAATCAATGCGGGCAAAAATGTGATCGATAAAATAAATGATGCAACCACACCCATTGCAACAAAATTACCAAGATGCTGGAAAGGAGGTACTTCTGAAAAGTTCATAGTCAAAAAACCAATCATCGTGGTTGCACTAGCAAGAAATACAGGTTGTAAATTAATGCGTAAGGTTTCGATGATGGCGGTATTTTTATCTTTACCCATTCGCATTTCATGTAGAAATGTTGTTAATACGTGCACGGAATTTGCAATCGCAACTGTTAATATAATAGTCATGGAGGATACGGATGGCCCGGTTAAAGGAAAACCAATGTAGCCGCCTAACCCCATGCCTACCATAATAGACATAAAAATAACTAAAATTGTACCTACTGTTGTTGATATACTTTTCAATAATATTAACAACATAAGAAACATGACTAAAAAACTTATCGGTACTAAACTCTTCATATCCCCTTGTGCACTTTCAGCAAAGGCGTTATTCATCGGTATCATGCCTGACAAACGAACCTCAATATCCGGTGCTAATAGTCTAATTTCTTCTGCAAGTTTTCTTGCATATACCATCACTTCAGGCACTTCTTTTGTTTGATCTATATTTGGTAATGTAATTAAAGCCGAAATCGATGTAACGTGCCCAGAGGGTGAAATAAGCCGTTGTTTTAATAATGGCTCCGTCGTAGCAATATTTTTAATTTTTTCAATTTCTGCATCACTTAACTGCTCGGCGTCAGAAACAAGATCTGCAACAATTAAATCATCACCTTCTGCAGAGGTATATTGGAAATTTGAAATAGAATCTACACGCGTTGAATAAGGTATTTGCCAAGCCTTTTCTGTTAACGTTTCTATTACCTTTAAGGTTTTACGGGTAAAAACATTACCGTCTTTCGGCGTTAAAACAAAAAGTACATTTTCATTTCTGCTGTATGTTTTTTCTAAATTATCAAAGGCTTTTAATTGAGGATTATCACTACTAAAAAAAACACGATAGTCTGCTTTAAAAACTAAAAAACGACCGCCACTCGCAGCCCCTATAACTAATAATAAAGATAAGATAATAATAAGCCAACGGTACTTTATCACCCATGGCCCTAGTTTCGATTCTAAATCCTTCATAAATTATTCCTTTTGTTAGCTTTTAACTAAACCATTTAATATTAATTTAACAACACCTTTTGCCAATCGTTCTAACTCTTCTAATGGGAACATGGTGATGAAAAAAGGGGTTGAAAATTTCACAATTGCAGCTAAAACATAAGATGACATTTCATCAATATTTTCAATTTTAAATTCACCGCTCTCACAGCCTTTTTGTAAAATTTGAGCGATAAACCGCTTGTCACTGTCGACTTGTGCATGAACTAAATCAGGGAGCTTTTTTACTATCGCATCCACTAATTCTGATAATTTTGGCTCATCACTAAATTGGCTATGTCCATACCTCAGCATTTCTAAAACAAAAATTTCTAAGCGTGCCGATTCAGATATATTTGAACGATTAAGTACTTCTGTTAAAATTTCTTCCCTATTGCAAAAACAACGCCCTGCCATTGCAGCACCAATCGCTAATTTATTTTCATAGTAGCGATACAGGTTTGCTGTCGACATATCTAAATCGCCCGCTATTTCTGCCATCGTTGTTTTACCAAAACCATAGGTTCTAAAACGCGCTTCTGCGGCATCAAGAATTCTGATACTCATTTCTTCGGTCATGCTGCTTTCCTATTTGAATACGAACGTATTTATAGCTCATGAATAATGAATAATCAATTAAATATTCATTATTCAGCAATTTTATTTTAAATATGACTATAAAATCAATAACTTGTATATTTAGGGTGTTTAGGTTTTATTGAATTCAGGAGGGATGACACTTAATTTAATTGCTGTGGTATCAAAGCTAGAGAACTAAAAGATGAAAATGTTGCATAACGTTTCCCCACCATGGAAAACTTAAATTCGTACTAGATAGTAAAAGCTATTCTATTTTTCTAAATGACGTTTAAGAATACGCGTTAAAACTTGGCCAAGCAAAGAAAGAAAGAGTGTGCCCATATCTGCACGAAAACGCTGCGGATCGTAACTGCCAATCGCAATAATGCCATAACAGTTTTTACTATTTTTATCTTTTGCCAACGGCACAATACCTGCGGATTGAATATCCGCATCATCAAACAAAGCTTGCATTTGTTCATGGCTAAAAGAACCACAGACAGGTTGCCGTGCCGTCATCACTTTTTCACCAATCACCAAAGCAGGTTGCTGCCAAGCGGTTAATTCCGAATGTTCTTTTAATAACTCATTACCGGATGCCAATAATTTTACAACAATGGCATCTGCTTCAAAATCTGCACGAATACGATGATCAATTATGCTTAATACATCATCAAGTGAAGAGGCATCTAATAATTCTAAAATTAATGCATTAATATTATTATTCAGTTTTTCATTTATCTGTGCGGTACTAATTAAAGTTTGCAGTTTTGCTTTTTGTTCATTTTTTTGTTCGCGTAATATTTGTACTTGTCGCTCGATTAACGAAACAGCAGAACCGCTTTCATGCGTTAAAATCATTCCACCTAATACGTCTTGATGCGCTTCAAAAAAATCAGGGTGATCACGTAAATAACGTACCATTTGATGTTCTAATTCCACATCTATTTTTTTGTGATCTTGTGAACTCATACAGATATTTTTCCTTCAAAAACGGTGGTTGCTGGCCCTGTCATCATAACGGCAGAGGCCTCACCTTGCCAACTAATTTGTAAATTGCCCCCAGGCAATTCAACCTGCACATCATTGGCTAAATGTCCCTGCAAAACACCGACCACCATCGCAGCACATGCTCCTGTTCCACAAGCCAGTGTTTCACCTGCACCGCGTTCATACACACGTAAACGTATGTGAGTGTCATCAACAATTTGCATAAATCCTGCATTCACGCGATTAGGAAAAAGTGGGTGATTTTCAATCGCAGCACCGAGTTCATCAACTGCGGAGGTATCGATATTTTCAACAATGGTGACGGCATGAGGATTACCCATTGAAACAGCACCAATGGTTAAGACTTCCCCCCTCACATCCAACGAATATTCCTTACGTCTGGTATCGGCATTAAATGGAATATTCCAAGGGTTAAGCTCAGGTACACCCATATCAACTCGAACCTGATTATCGTCTTCTATATAAACTGAAATAACCCCCGTATTCGTTTCCACAACAATCGGGTTTTTATTCGACAAACCTTTTTCACGCACAAAAACAGCAAAACAGCGCGCACCATTACCACACTGCTCAACTTCACCGCCATCGGCATTATAAATTCGATAGACAAAATCCACGTCGTCACTTTCAGCCGCTTCTACCAACAACAGTTGATCACAACCGATACCAAAATGCCGATCTGCTATAAATCGCACCTGTTCCTCAGTTAAATCGATATCCTGATTGATAGCATCAATAACAACAAAATCATTGCCAAGGCCGTGCATTTTTGTAAACTGTATTTCCATAGTGTTATTTTATGCTGATTATTCTAATTTGTCATTTTAACAGCTGAACATAATCACGATAAACGCATCTGTCCATAACAACGGTGATACCTGCGGCTTGAGCACGTAATGCCTCTGCCTCATTCACCACGCCATCTTGCAACCAAATGAGAGGGATTTTCAGATTAATGCAAGCATCAATGATCGGTGTAATTTTATCAGGTGCACGAAACACATCAACCATGTCTATTGTAGCTTGCATCGCTTTAGGTATTGACGCTAAATCTACATAGGCTTTTTCACTCAAAACCTCTTCTACCGCAGGACGCACGGGAATAATTTGATAGCCAAATTCTTGCATCGCTTTCGATACTCTATGACTGGGGCGTTTCGACTTCGGCGACAAACCTACCACCGCAATCGTTTTTGTATTTTTCAGAATCTGTTTAATCTCATCATCTGAGGGATTGCTAAACATATAACTTAAGTCTCGGTGAATAGTGAAATTAGAGTATAATTAACTTTCAACAGAACCGCTTCATCAATCGAGATAAATACATGATTACCATTGGTAAAACATACAAATTAAAAGCCGTTAAAAAGCTCGATTTTGGTGTTTATTTAGACGCACAAGATTTATATGAGGTGTTACTGCCAAAACGCTACGTGCCTCGTGACTTAGAAATGGGTGAAGAGATTGAGGTTTTTCTTTACCTCGACTCTGAAGATCGCCCTATCGCAACAACTGAAATACCAAAAGTACAACTTGGCGAATTTGCCTACCTGACGGTTGTTGATGTCAATGATACCGGTGCCTTTTTAGATTGGGGATTAACAAAAGATTTGTTTGTTCCTTTTGGCGAACAACATCGCCCAATGGAAATGGGCCATTCATATATCGTTTATCTCTACCTCGACAAAGTAAAAGGTCGTCTCACCGCCTCGTCTAAAATAGATAAATTTCTTGATGATGAAAAGCCGCATGACTTCACACCACAACAAGCGGTAAAACTGCTTATCGCGAACAGTACCGACTTAGGTTATAAAGCCATTATCAATAATAGTCATTGGGGTGTACTTTACAATAATGATGTTTTTCAACGTTTAAGTTTTGGCCAAAGTGCTGATGGATTTATTAAACGTATACGTGACGATGGAAAAATCGATTTAAGCCTGCAGGGCGGAAAAGAAACACGCGATAAATACGAAAGAATTATTCTTACCCACCTAAACCAACAAGGTGGTTTTGCCCCCGTGCATGATAAAACCGATCCTAAAATAATTTCAGACTTATTTGGCATGAGTAAAAAAGCCTTTAAAAAAGCCATTGGTAGTTTGTACAAACAAAAGATCATCAATATTGAGAAAGACGGCATCAATCTTGTTAAAAAATAGTGTCGTTAACAAATAAGCATGAAACACGCACAAGACATCCTGCAAAAGACGTTCGGTTATGATGATTTTCGTCATCATCAATCCGATATTATTCAAAGCTTATTAAATGGCGAAGACGCCTTAGTTCTCATGCCAACAGGTGGCGGCAAATCACTTTGTTATCAAATACCCGCCATGGTACGAGAGGGTGTCGGTATTATTATTTCACCTTTAATTGCACTCATGCAAGACCAAGTTGATGCATTGCAACAGCTGGGAATACACGCTGCATTTTTAAATTCATCGATGGACAAGGATTCTCAATATCAAACAGAGCAGCGTTTACTGACCCACGAAATCGACCTTCTCTATGTCGCCCCCGAACGTTTGATGACAAATAAAATGTTGTCGTTACTTGCGCAAACAAACATTGCGCTCTTTGCGATTGATGAAGCGCACTGCGTATCGCAATGGGGACACGACTTTAGAAAAGAATATCAACAATTAAAAATATTGCACGAACGTTTCCCTAACGTACCGCGTATTGCTTTAACCGCAACCGCAGATCAACGAACGCGCCAAGAAATAATCGAACAACTCAACTTGCATGAAGCAAAACTATTCCTCAATAGTTTTGATCGACCCAATATTAACTACACCATTAGCGAAGGCAATAATGCTCGAGATCGTTTATGGGATTTTTTAAAAAACAATCATCCCAATGATGCCGGTATTGTTTATTGTTTATCACGTAATAAAGTTGAAAAAACGGCGGATTGGTTAGTACGCCAAGGCCGTAAAGCATTACCTTACCATGCCGGTTTACCGAATGAAGTGAAACAAGAAAACCAACGGCGTTTTTTGCGTGAAGATGGCATTATTATTGTTGCCACCATTGCCTTTGGCATGGGTATCGATAAACCCGATGTACGTTTTGTCGCACATTTAAGTTTACCCAAAAGTATCGAGGCCTATTACCAAGAAACAGGACGCGCCGGTCGCGATGGCCAAGCCGCTAATGCTTGGATGGCGTATGGTTTGCAAGACGTGATCAGTTTACGGCAAATGGCGCAAGACTCGAATGCATCTGAACAATTTAAACGTGTACTACATAACAAACTTGAAGCCATGTTGGCACTCTGTGAACAACGCCATTGCCGCCGCCAATCTATTCTTGGTTACTTCAATGAAAACTTAGAAAAACCTTGCGGCAACTGTGATACATGCATTAATCCACCCGAAAGTTGGGATGCAACAGAAGCCGCAAGAAAAGCATTATCATGCATTCATCGAACCGAGCAACGCTTTGGTGTAAATTATGTCGTTGATGTTTTGATGGGTAAAGAAACCGATAGGATAAAACAATTTCAACATGACAAAGTAAGCACCTATGGTATCGGAAAGGATTTAAGCGACTATGAATGGCGTAGTGTTTTTCGCCAACTTATTTCCCTTGGGTATATTTATGCTGATGTTGATGGCTATGGCGCAATAAAACTTGATGAAAAATCACGCCCCTTACTGCGTGGAGAAATTGAACTTATTTTACGCAAACCACAAAACGAAAAATCAAGCACCACCAAGAAAGGCAAAAAGAAAACCAAAACAACATTACGCAGCATCGATGAACCTTTATTTGAGCTGTTGCGCGAACACCGCTTAGAGACCGCAGAAGAACTTGGCGTCCCTCCTTATATTGTTTTTCATGACAGCACCTTAGAAGAAATGGCAAGAACACGCCCGACAAGTTTAGAGCGCATGCAATATATTTCGGGTGTTGGAGAACAAAAACTTAAAAAATTCGGGCAATCTTTTTTAGACGTCATTCAATCACTTCCCTTGCCTGACATTTTACAAAATAATTTAAGCGATACCGTTAATGAAACACTTGCGCTACTTAATGATGGATTAGAAGCAGAAACCATAGCCAACAAGCGAGATATAAAACTCTCTACCGTTTATACCCACTTTGCCGACGCCATTGACGCCGGATTAATTGAAGCCAAAGAAGTTTTACAACTCAGCGACGGTGAACACAATGACATTATCAATGCGCTTGAAATGAACCTAGACGATGACCGATTAAAATCCGTCTTCGATGCATTAGATGGCGCGTATAATTATGGGATTTTAAAATGTGTGCAGGCAAGCTTTTAGCCAACGGCACCTAGAAAAACCATCTCTATAATAATTAAACCCTGCTCTTATCATAACTCAATTATGAGCCAAGCATGTCTAACGGGCTTGTCACAGTGACACCCGGCTTATTCAAAACATGGGTATAAATCATTGTCGTCGATACATCTGCATGTCCAAGTAATTCTTGTACCGTTCGGATATCATAGCCATTTTCTAATAAATGCGTTGCAAAAGAATGTCGGAATACATGACTGGTAACACGCTTAAGAATACCGGCTTTACTTGCCATGCGCTTAATATATTTTTGCAGCACAGACTCATGTAAATGATGACGGCGCATAGCAGTAGAACGAGGGTCTTTAGAAATAACTGTTGCGGGGAAAACATATTGCCACTTCACATCTTTTTCGTATGAAGGGTATTTTCTTAACAGCGCCTCAGGAATAAAAACATCGCCATAACCTTGCTCAACGTCACTTTTATGCAACGTCATCACTTTCTCAATCTGTTTATGTAATCTCTCAGCTACCTTTTTTGGCATAGGCACAACCCTATCTTTTTTCCCTTTTGCTTCACGTATTAAAATTTGTTGATAATCAAAATCCACATCTAATATTCGTAAACGTAAACACTCCATCAAACGCAAACCGCAACCATATAAAAGATTTGTCATGAGGCTATGTACACTTTCATGGCCCATTAATGAAAATATTTTATTTACCTCATTAGATGACAAAACAACCGGCAAACGCTTTGGCTTTTTTGAGCGAGTAAACTCAAGCGCATCACTCAACTCACGCCCCAAAACTGATTTATAAAAATATACCAACGCATTTAATGCCTGTGATTGCGTGCTCGATGAGACCTTTCGTTTAAAAACCAAGTATTCTAAATACGCCTCAATATCTTTTTCAAATAATTCATTGGGATCCTTCATATCATGAAAAGACAAAAACCGCATAAACCAACCAAGGTACGCCTCTTCCGTACGAATTGAATAATGCTGTAAACGAATCGACTTCACTAAACCTTCGATATAGTGCGGATAACGCATAAAGATTTTTTTAAATAAACCTTTACTCGAATCACTTTTACCGCTCAATGACGCTTTAAGTTGCTGCAACTCATCAGGAGAAAAATCTTTCGTTGATTTATGCGAAGACTTTAAATCACTCGCTTTTTTATCCCACACATCCCAAGCATAAGTAGCCGACCAATCCACATTCACCATTTCAGTAAATAAAATCTTAATCGCCAATAAAATTTGACGAAACTGCCAATCAAGCAACAACGGATTGCGGTATTTAAACTTTAGATATTGTGTAACACAGTCCGCATTATGAGATGCTAACTTATCCTTAGCATAATACTTAATATAGTTCTCAGCATGCTTTACCACCCAAAGGATAGACTCCGCCTTAACACCATACGTCTTTGATTTCTTTGAATATTTATCCCAGAAACGGGATACAGATTGATTCCCCATAATGCCACTCCCTAGCAAAAGACGCTCGTCAGATCTCCATGAACCTGCTAGGATTATGAACAAATGACAAGCAAATTACAAACACAATATGACGCAAGCGGCATATCACCATACTATGCCGCTTGCGGCCTAATTAACTGTTATGT
>VAOX01008363.1_pt1 | contig 12725 bp, 12 predicted proteins | sample 3393891 | NCBI WGS metagenome assembly VAOX01 (sample SAMN08290429, study PRJNA428436) | hydrothermal vent metagenome | isolation source: Deep-sea hydrothermal vent chimney | place: Indian Ocean: Southwest Indian Ridge | depth 2822 m m | reverse complement strand
CGCCGCCATGTTACAGGTGGAATCGGCTATCAATCAGATCTTGCCCAGCCTGCCGCCGGGCACCCGTTTCAACGTCCGTCGCATGGATCCTACTGTGTTTCCGGTCGCCGCCTACAGCCTGACCTCGGATACCGAATCCCTGGTACAACTACGCGATCTGGCGCAATATCAATTATTGCCCCTGTTGTCATCGGTCAATGGTGTGGCCAAAGTCCTGGTGATGGGTGGCAAGCGAGCCGAGTACCGGGTTGAGGTCGATCCGGACAAGCTTGCAGCCTATGGACTGACCTTTGCCGAGGTCGCCAAATCCCTGTCGGCCAGCAATGTGTTACAAGCGGTAGGGCGTCTTGAAGATCATTACAAACTCTATCTTCTGCTGTCTGATACCCGCATCCATTCCCTGCAAACAATTAAAAATACTGTACTGCGCAGCGGTGTCGATGGCCTGGTACGACTGGAAGATATCGCACGCATTTATCCGGCCACCGTACCCCAATGGCTGCGCATTACCGCCGATGGCCATGATGCGGTTCTGCTGCAAATCTACCAGCAGCCAGGTGGCAATACTGTGCAAATTGTGCAGGATATTCAGCAACAACTAAAAACCTATGGCAAAAAATTACCCGCCGCCGTACACATTGCCAACTGGTATGACCAAAGCCAACTCATTACTGAATCGGCGAAAAGTGTACGTGATGCCATTGCTATCGGAGTGGTACTGGCCGCAGTCATTTTATTTGTTTTTTTGCGCAATCTAAAAATCACCCTGGCGGTGATCCTGTTCGTACCCGCCGTTTTAGCCAGCACTATCCTGTTGCTCAGTGTTCTTCATATGAGCTTTAACATCATGACCCTGGGCGGTATGGCCGCCGCCGTCGGCCTGATCGTCGACGATGCCATCGTCATGCTTGAACACATCATCCGCCGCCTGCGTGAACGCCATCAGGATATCAGGTTGACTATACGCCAGGCCGCGATTGAGTTCACACCGCCCCTGGCGGGTTCCTCCACCGCCACCATTATCATCTTCGCCCCACTGGCGTTTCTCAGTGGCGTCACCGGCGCCTTCTTCAAAGCCCTTTCGCTAACGATGGCCAGCAGTCTATTCATTTCCTTTCTGCTGGCCTGGCTGGCCATACCCTTGCTTGCAGAACACCTGTTGCATCCAAAAGACGCTGAAAAAGAAGACACCGGTCCCATATTCCAATGGCTGCAAAACCGTTACCGGCGCTTAATGCAACGCATCATGCAGGCACCCTGGTTGCTGATCGCGGGACTGACGCCCCTGCTTCTGCTCGGCCTGTTCGCTTATAAACAGGTTGGCTCCGGCTTCATGCCACGCATGGATGAAGGCGGTTTTATCCTCGACTACCGCTCACCCGCCGGTACTTCGCTGAGCGAAACCGACCGCCTGCTACGCCAGGCAGAAACCATCCTGCGCCACGATCCGGCCGTGGCCACCTATTCCCGACGCACGGGCGCACAACTCGGCGGCGGCCTCACCGAGGCCAACCAGGGCGACTTCTTTGTTCGCCTCAAGTCCTTTCCCCGACCGCCTATCAATACGGTGATGGACAGAATCCGTAAACGTATAAAACGAAAGGTGCCCGGGCTTGAAATTGAAATGGCGCAGTTGATGGAGGATCTCATCGGTGACCTGACGGCTGTCCCTCAACCTATCGAGATCAAACTGTACAGTGACCGATTGGATGAATTGCTGGCCACCGCCCCTCGGGTGGCCGCTGCAATCAGCAAAATTACCGGCGTGGTGGATGTCAAGGACGGCATCGTGCTGGCCGGTGATGCCATCAATATCATAGTCGATCGTGACAAGGCGGCGCTTGAGGGTATCGATCCTGATTTTGTCACCCGGCAACTTAAGACCTGGTTTAACGGACAGGTCACCACCCAGGTACAGGAGAATATCAAGATGGTCGGAGTACGTCTCTGGGTACCCACCTCGGTGCGAAACGCAACCGGCGCCATCGAAAAGATCTGGCTGCGCGCAGCGGATGGCCATCGCTTCCCGCTCAAACGTATTGCTCACATCTCGATAAAAACCGGCCAGCCACAAATTACTCGTGACAATCTCAAACGCATGGTGGCCGTCACTGGCCGTATAAGCGGGCGCGATATGGGATCCACTATTCGCGAAATCAAACAGGTTCTGGATAAATCCGATCTGCTACCCGCTGACATGTACTACCAATTGGGAGGCCTGTACAAACAACAGCAAATTGCCTTTCATGGATTGATCACCGTATTTATCGCCTCACTGGCGCTGGTTTTTCTGCTGTTACTGTTTCTCTACGAAGAATTCGCAGCGGCTCTGGCTATTATGGCCTCCCCCCTGCTGACCATGGCGGCAATATTCATCGGTCTGTGGCTGACCGGCATCGAGTTGAATATTACTGCTATGATGGGCATGACTATGATCATCGGCATTGTCACCGAAGTGTCTATTTTTTATTTCTCAGAATACCATGCGCTGCTCAGGCAGAATTCAACCCCGTACGAAGCACTGATACAGGCCGGCATTAATCGCATGCGCCCCATAACCATGACAACCATAGCCGCCATCCTTGCACTCATGCCGCTGGCCCTGACGCTGGGCCAGGGTTCCGCTATGCAGCAGCCCCTCGCCGTCGCCATTATTTCCGGGTTGCTGGTACAGATCCCTCTGGTCATTATCGTCATGCCACTGCTTTACCGATTACTATCTGAATAAGCGTTCCAAAAACCCGAACGCTTGCGAATTTCCAGGCCTGGGGTGCCAAACCGCTCGTGGCAACCCCCCCCGAGAACCGTTCGTGGTGAGTCCTTCGGCTTCGCTCAGGAGAGCCTCGTTGAACCATGAACGTGAAAATGCTGACCAGGTTGCTTAATTTGTCCATCCTTCGACAGGCTCAGGACAACGGTAATTTACGGTATGCATGACGTGGATTGATATTTGAAATAGCTATTTAGCTCCCGGTTCTTAATGTTGCTAAACCGTCTGTGGCTGCTCGATGGGTAAACCAAGCTGCGCCCAGGATATCAGCCCACCACGTAGATTGAAGACCTTATCAAAGCCCTGCTGCTGCAAAAACATGCAAACCTGGGCAGAACGGGCACCGCTACGACAAATGATAACCAGTTCTTTATCCTGTTGCAGTTCATTCAGGCGCACCGGGATACTGGCCATGGGCATCGCTTTTGCGCCAGGCATGGTACCGCGGGTAAATTCATTCATTTCACGCACATCAATGACGTGAATATCATCGGACTGGTCATCCAGACGCTGAGCCAGCTCCGGGGCTTCGAGTTCTTTAATGCTCCCGAACATATCACTTTATCCTTTTCTTGTTGATCACCAGCATTATATATTAGCGAATACTAATATTTCAACCCGCAGTATTTCAGTATGTTATTTATTTTTTTGATTTTTATACTTATTTTGTGAAAATCAGCCTTGCAGGCGAGCGTAATATTGAGTAAGCCCCTTAGCCTTCAGGCGCTTCATTTTTATCGTTTGCGGATATTTTTTCTACGTGGTTTATGTGTTTTATTCATTGCCGATCCATTTTTTGATCGCTTATCCGGGCTTTGTTTTTTCTCCGCTACAAGACCGGCCAGAATTTGAAGCTGCTTAATATCTTTTTCCTCAAGATCTTTCCATTTACCCAGGCGTAAATAGCGTTTCAATTCGATACTGGCATAACGAATCCGAATAAGACGGCTGATGCTAAACCCCACTGCCTCCCATAAACGTCGGACCTCACGGTTTCGACCTTCGCGTAGAATGACATGATACCAGTGGTTGCTGCCCTGCCCGCCTGAATCCAGGATCTGATCAAAATGCGCCGACCCATCGTCCAGTTCTACGCCGCTTTGTAATTGTTTAAATACTTCCGAACTCGCTTGCCCGCGAACACGCACGGCATACTCGCGCTCAACTTCAGTTGAGGGATGCATCAGACGATTGGCCAGCTCTCCATCGGTAGTAAACAACAGCAGACCGGAAGTATTGATGTCGAGTCGGCCAATGGCAATCCAGCGACCCCGCCCCAGTTTCGGCAGGCTATCAAAAATCGTGGGCCTGGCTTGCGGATCATGGCGAGTGCATACTTCACCAAGGGGTTTATTATAAGCAATCACACGCAGGCGCGGAGCAATATTCAGTTTGCGCAGAGGTTTGTTATCAAGGGTGATTTTATCCGTGCCAGCCGGATCGATTTGATCGCCCAGGCTGGCCACGCTACCGTTGATTTTGATACGCCCAAGCTCGATCCACTTTTCAATTTCGCGGCGTGAACCATACCCGGCGCGGGCGATAATTTTTTGTAATCGTTCTTTCAATCGGAGGCTACCGGTTGGCGTATCGTTTATTTATAAGTCGGGTTGTGTAAAATGAAACCCAACCTTGTGTGATGTTCTGTTGGGCGAGCAAAGGAAATACCTGTGCTGCCTTGCTATCGCTCAGCCCAACCTGGGGCGGGTTTGATATTAGCCGTTCATCGGCTCGACAAGTTCATTGGTTTCCGCTGTTTCTGTTTCCGCTGATGCCTCATCTGTACCCTCGTCATCTATTAATTCCTGGTTCTCTTCATCAATGACCATTTCAGTATTTTCACCGGGCAGGCTCAGTTCCAGCTTTTCATTGATGGAATCAATATCCCGTATCTCGGCCAGGCTGGGTAAATCTTCCAGACTACCGAGATTGAAGTAATCCAGAAAACCTTTGGTCGTAGCATACAGAGCCGGTTTGCCCGGCACATCACGATGGCCGACGATTTTGATCCAGTCGCGTTCGATAAACGCCTTGATAATATTCGAACTCACGCTGACACCACGCACTTCCTCAATCTCGGCACGGGTAACGGGTTGCCGATAGGCCATCAGAGCCAGTGTTTCCAGTGATGCCCGCGAGTAGCGAGCAGGCCGCTCTTCCCATAGTTTTGAAACCCATTCGGCATACTTCTGTCGAACCTGATAGCGGTAACCGCTACCAACTTGCTTGAGCTCGATGCTGTGATCTGCCGTTTCTTCCTGTAGTTGACTGATGGCCGTTTTGATCGCATCGCGTCCCGGGTGACCTTCCTCAGAAAACAGACTCACCAGACGGTTCAGGCTCATCGGTTCATCTGCGGCGTAGATCACGGCTTGCAGAATTTTTTTCAGTTCGTCTTCGTTCATATTGTTAACATCAGGCTCTGTTAATTATTGACCTTGCCGATAGCCTTGACATGAATCGGACCATACGGTTCAGTCTGCACCAGATCCAGCAGGGACTGTTTGAGCAACTCCAGAATCGCCAGCAGGGTAACGACCACGCCGCCCCGGCCTTCGTCCAGCGTGAACAATTTGCTGAAATCGGTAAACTGGTCGACGCAAACTATACTCAATACGCGCGACATGCGCTCACGCACTGACAGCGGCTCCATTTGAATACGATGCGTCTCGTACATGGATGCACGTTGCAATATATCCTTGAAAGCGGAAAGAATATCTTTCATATCAACCTGTGGTGGCTGGCGTACTATTTTCAAATCCGGTGATTCAACCTCGACCGGAAACACATCACGACCTACCCGTGGCAAGGTATCAATATCTTCCGCAGCCTGTTTATAACGTTCATATTCCTGCAGGCGGCGAACCAGCTCAGCGCGAGGATCCGTTTCATCTTCATCTTCAACGATCGGGCGGGGTAATAACATGCGCGATTTGATTTCCGCCAGCATAGCCGCCATTACCAGATACTCACCCGCCAGATCCAGATGCAAATCCGTCATTACGTCCACATATTCCACATACTGATGCGTAATATCAGCAATGGGAATATCGAGGATATTGAGATTCTGACGTTTGATCAGATACAGCAGCAGATCCAGCGGCCCCTCGAAAGACTCGGCCAAAAACACTTCCAGCGCATCCGGCGGGATGTAAAGATCCTTCGGCAGTTCAGTGACGGCGGTACCCTGCACGATAGCAAAGGGCATTTCCGTCTGTTCACTGACGATAGCCGCATCTTCTGTCTGGTTTTGTTCTGTCATCCTCTTCTGTCTTTTCACTTTTATCTGTCGTTTATCGATATTCCAGCCCCATCGCCTGGCGCACTTCCAGCATAGTCTGGCGAGCAACATCGCGGGCACGCTCGCTACCCTCACTAATGATCTTGCGCACCAGCCCCCGATCCTGCTCGTACCCCTGTGCGCGCTCACGAATGGGCGCAAGTTCGGCCTTCACTGAGTCAATCACCGGCCCTTTGCAGTCGATACAGCCAATTCCTGCGCTGATACAGCCTGTTTTCACCCATTCAAGAGTATCCTCTGCCGAGTATACCTGATGCAGTTTCCACACTGGACATTTTTCAGGATTGCCGGGATCGGTTCTGCGAACCCGCGCCGGATCGGTAGGCATGGTACGAATTTTCTGCTCGATAGCCTCGGGTTCTTCCCGTAAGGATAGAGTATTTTTGTACGATTTGGACATTTTTTGACCGTCCAGCCCGGGCATTTTCGAGGCCGGTGTCAGCAAGGCTTCCGGCTCGGGCAGAATAATACGGCCACTGCCTTCCAGATATCCCAACAGACGTTCCTTGTCGCCCAACGTGATATTCTGCTGAGCATTGATCAAAGCCTGTGCGGTTGCCAGCGCTTCCGAATCACCCTGTTCGGTATATTTTTTACGCAGATCCCGGTAAAGCCTGGCGTTTTTCTTGCCCATTTTCTTGATTGCCGCTTCCACCTTTTCTTCAAAACCGGGCTCACGGCCATACAGATGATTGAAGCGCCGCGCCACTTCACGGGTCATTTCCACATGTGCAACCTGATCCTCGCCCACTGGCACCTGCCCGGCTTTGTAAATCAAAATATCGGCACTTTGCAGCAGAGGGTAGCCCAGAAATCCATAGGTAGCGAGATCCCGCTCTTTCAACTTTTCCTGCTGATCTTTGTAACTTGGCACCCGTTCCAGCCAGCCCAGCGGGGTAATCATGGATAGCAGCATGTGCAGCTCGGCATGTTCAGGCACCCGGGACTGGATAAACAACGACGCTGATCCGGGATCGACACCCACGGCCAGCCAGTCAATGACCATTTCCCAGACGCTCTGTTCCAGAATGGCCACTTCTTCATAGTGCGTGGTCAAGGCATGCCAGTCGGCAACAAAGAAAAAACATTCGTACTCGTGTTGTAGTTTCAGCCAGTTTTTTAAAACGCCATGATAATGACCCAGATGCAGTGCACCGGTGGGTCGCATGCCGGACAGCACACGATGCTGCGGGTTCGCCAGGGTATTCAATCCTCTCTCCTGAGGTTGCTAATGGAATGTATGTGGGAAATCTATGTCTGTTTTTTGTGGCGATTATACTGTAATCCGCCACATCCCTGTAGCGGTCTTCATTCATAAAAAGAGTGTAATTCTCATTCCCACGCTCCGACGCGGGAATGAACCTTCGTCAGGCAATGAAATCCGGCACACCCACGCCGTAGCGCAGAATTTCCGGCACATCGCCGGTCATATCGACAACGGTCGAAGGATCAATGCCGCAGTGACCACCATCGACGACCAGATCGACCTGATGTTCTAGTGTCTCGCGGATTTCATAAGCCTCCGTCATGGGCATATCCTCGCCGGGCAGGATCAGGGTACAGCTCATCAATGGTTCGTTCAGCTCGGCCAGCAACATACGAACAATATGATTATCTGGCACACGCAGACCGATAGTTCGGCGTTTGGGATGCATCAGACGGCGCGGCACTTCGCGCGTACCTTTTAGTATGAACGTATAAGGCCCGGGCGTATGGGCATTGAGTAATCGATAGGCGCTGTTATCCACTTTAGCGTAGCTGGCGATTTCGGATAAATCACGGCAAACCAGGGTAAAATTGTGTTTGTCACCGACCTGGCGAATACGACGAATGCGATCCAGCGCCTTTTTATCCCCCATCTGACAGCCCAACGCATACGCCGAGTCTGTAGGGTAAACAATAACCGCACCGTTTCGAACCATTTCCACCGCCTGATGAATCAGACGCTGCTGGGGATTATCCGGATGAATCTGAAAATACTGGCTCATAGCGCGAGAGACGGGGAATCCGGTACTACCGTAACCTGCTGCTCCAGGGAAGAAACCCAGTCGGGGCTTTCCCATACGGGAACGCAGTTCGCAGGCATTACGGGCAATTTCCCCATATCCATATAGGGATTTTCCGGGCCATGGTAATCCGATCCGGCTGAAGCCAGCAGGCCAATATCACGACACAATTGTGCCATGCGCTGAATTTCGTCCCGGCTGTGACTACCGGAAACGACTTCCAGCGCACAACCGCCCAGTTCCTGAAATTCGCCCAGCAACTGGCGCAGCCGGGTCGCACTCAGGCGGTAACGAGCCGGATGAGCAATCACGGCCTGGCCCCCCGCGCTGTGAATCCACCCCAGGGCCTCTTCCAGCGAGGCCCAGTCGCCGGGCACATAACCAGGCTTGCCCTGTACCAAGTAGCGCTTGAAAACCTGTTTCATGTCTTTGGCGTAACCTTGTTCAATCAAAAAACGGGCAAAATGCAACCGACCAATGATATTACCTTTAGCAAAGCTGCATGCACCGGCCAGAGCACCTTCGATACCTTTTTTCGCCAACCGCCGGGCAATTTCTTCTGAACGCCACTGGCGGAATTCGCAAAGCTTCTGCAAGCCATTGAGTAATATAGGGTTATCAATATCCAGATTAAGACCGACTATATGGATAGTCTTGCCACGATTCCAGCTTACAGAGATCTCGGCACCGGCAACCAGTTGCAGACCCCACTGAGTCGCTTCAAGCCGCGCCTCTTTTATACCATCGATGTTATCGTGATCAGTCAAGGCCAATACATCGATATTACGCAGTTTGGCCAAACGCACGAGTTCCGCCGGGCGCAAACTGCCATCGGAAGCACTTGAATGGGAATGTAAATCATACTGAACAGACATCGGGCGCGTAGTTTAGCTGATCAATGACGCAAGAGCATCGATTTTCGGAACTTCCTGAAAAAAAAAGGGTCTTCATCTTGATGACAGACCCGGTCAGATCTTACAGGAAAAACGGTGCCCGTCACGCTACAGCTATGCTAGAGTGCCTGATTTATAGAAATGGATAGCATGCGGGAACCCATGTCAGATCTGGAAATGGATGCACAAACACTGTCGCAGGCGCTGAGCCGGGTAGCCCAGTATGTGTTTGGGGCGCGCAGCAAGGCTTTTACGGGAGATCAGAACCGCGAACCGGATCAACTGGATGCCGATATAGATCGGTTTCTGAAATTTATCGATCTGATCCACAAGGGCGAGAGATACCCGCTCCAGGCAGGGTTTCTCCCCCCGCAGACGGATCGGGATCAGATGGCCGATATTGGTCTGCAGGTTATTCACACGCTCAGTCACTGGGCCATCCACCTGCAACTGGAAAAGGCCGTGGGGGAACTGGAAAAACTAACGCTGTGCGTGGCACTATGGTGCGCACGTCAGCAGTGCCAGCTTAGTACGCTAATACCACTGGTGGATGCCGTATCCGACTATGCTAATCGTCAGTCTGAATCAGAAACCATGAGCGAACTGACTTCTGTTGTAGGTGAAATTATCGATGCTATCGAAGCCAACATAAAGATGGATCAGGACAAGAGCGATCCTCATCGCCCCTGGCGACTGTTGAATGTCAATTACGGTATTATCGCCACTCGCAGTCTGGATCCTGCAATAATGGAACAGGCCTATGAAAATATCATTCAGCGTTTTCCCGAGGATGCGGCTGAATTCTTCCGTGAAGGCATGGAGCAAATGCAGATCATCGATTATCCCGATCATGTGTGTGCGGTCATGGAAAAATATTATCACGCCACCAATAATCCAACCTTACATTAACTGAACATACAATTATAAAACTGCACTGCCATGAAGTTATTATTTGATTTTTTTCCTATTCTGCTATTTTTTATCGTCTATAAAATATTTGGTATTTACGCCGCCACCGCTGTCGCCATTGCCGCTGCCGTGCTCCAGAATGCTATATTCTGGTTCCGCAAGCGGCGCTTTGAAAACATGCATCTCATCACCCTGGCACTGATTACAGTGCTCGGTGGCGCAACCCTGATATTGCAGGATAAAAGCTTCATAATGTGGAAGCCTACCGCAGTAAACTGGGCCTTTGCCCTGGCCTTTATCGGCAGCCAGTTCTTTGGTGAGAAAACTCTGGTCGAGCGCATGATGAGCCACGCTATCGAAATCCCGCGATCAGCCTGGCTGCGTCTGAATCTGAGCTGGGTCGTTTTCTTTATCGCCATGGGTTTTGCCAACCTTTATGTTGCCAATTTTTATTTTACTGCTCATGCCGCGCTGACGGCTGCGGCGCATGCGCCAACAGTCGATAGCAACTGCACGGCTCAGTTCAGCGGCCATTTGTTAAGTCTGTGTCAAGCAACCAAAGATGCCGAGGAACAATGGGTTAATTTCAAACTCTTTGGTATGATGGGGCTGACTATCCTGTTTGTAATTGGTCAGGCATTTTATCTGACTCGTCATATCAAGGATGATGAAAAATCCACCCGTCTGGAAGAAGCCGAACAAGAACAAGGAAGCTGATATGTGGTACGCCATTATTTCAGAGGATACGAAAGACTCGCTGGAAAAACGCAAAGCAGCCCGCCCGGCACATTTGCAACGTCTGCAAACTTTGCAGGATCAGGCTCGCTTGCTGATAGCCGGGCCACACCCGGCCATCGATAGCCCGAATCCCGGCCCCGCCGGTTTTACCGGGTCACTGGTAGTCGCAGAGTTTAACTCGCAGGAAGAGGCTCAACACTGGGCAAACGCCGACCCGTATTTTGAAGCCGGTGTCTATGCCCGGATTACTGTCAAACCCTTTAATAAAGTCTTGCCCTGAACGTCTTTAACTTTATAATTTTTATTAAAACCACTACTTTAAGGATATCCGCAATCATGAATAAAAAACTCTCAGGTCTTCTTATCACCGGGCTGATGCTGGCCGCCTCTTCGTGGGCCATGGCAGGGAATACTGTCGCCATGGTAAACGGCAAGTCCATCAGCCAAAAAGATTATGACTTCTATCTGGCGCAAGCTATGCAACATCGTGGTCAAAAAAGCCGCGTTGGCGTTAATCGTCAGGCCGTCATCAATGAGCTGGTCAACCGCGAGCTCCTGCATCAGGCGGCGATAAAGAACAAGATTGAAAATAATGACACCGTAGCCTTTCAGCTCAGGCAGCTTAAAGTGGATGCCCTGATCCAAGGGTTGCTCAATAAGATATCGAAAGATCATCCCATTACGGACAAGGAACTTAAAAAAGAATACGACAGGCGTATCGCGGGTGCCAAACTGACCGAATACAAGGCTCGTCATATTTTGCTGAAAACCGAAGAAGAAGCCAAAACCGTGATTGCCGAACTCGACAGCGGAGCAAAATTTGCAGCTCTGGCGAAGAAAAAATCCATGGGGCCTTCAGCAAAGGATGGTGGTGAACTGGGCTGGTTCAACCCGGCACAAATGGTACCTCCTTTCTCACAGGCAATCGCGCAAATGAAAAAAGGCCAGTACACCGAAAAACCAGTTAAAACCCGGTTCGGCTGGCATGTCATCAAACTGGAAGATGTTCGTAAACGCAAGCCACCCAAGTTCAAAGATATCAAAACTCAGTTGCGTATGGTGCTTCGGAACCAGCGTATTCAGAAATACATCATCAAATTACGTAAACATGCAAAAGTCAAAATTATTAAATAATAGAACAAGTTGACTCAATCTCCCCGCAGCAGGCACGCTGCGGGGATCATTTTTCCAATCAAACACCCCGCAAACTACCGGGAATTAAATCCAAAGCGATTAAATCCCGTGACAAAACACAGCGCAGCTATACGCGATACACCTGTTTGACCACGCCACAAAAACCATAATGACGGATTACGGACTGTCACAACCCATGGCGGCTCGCATATTCCGTGCATAAGCATTAACACTTATATATACAGGCGGACATTTCAGTTTACTGTTCCGGGGCTGTTGTATTTCTGCCGTATAAAGAGGTGGACGAATCGAATTACCGATACTGGCAGCATTATTCGGGCCAATGCCGGTAACACGACTCGAACCTGCCTGCCTATCAGTATTTTGGATCGCTCCTGTAGCAGCTGATGACACAACTGCAGCGGGCATCCTTTCTTGCGCAACCACAGCACTATTACTGACAGTATAATAATTAACGGTAGCTGTATTTCCCGGTAGGCTTTCAACGGCTGAGGCCGTCGATGACTGAGTATAAATCTCTGCTTCCTGGCTTGCCTCCTTGTCGCGTAGATAAACGTTCTCCTGTCTGGGCAGAGCAGATTTATTTATTGTTTCCGAATTAGCTGATACATCAGATCTGCCGGCAAAATCTGACGACATCACGCGGGCAGAGCCTCGCCTCGACGGGATTGCCTGCCTGTTTTTCCGACCTGGGATCTGCCTGATTCCGGATCGGTTTTTTATGCCGACTTGTTCCGCGCGCCCACCCACATCTACGGGAGCCTGCCGCGTCAAATACAGCATGCTGGGGAAAATAACCACCGCGGTCAATACAAGCACGATATTCCCGCTTGATTTAACAAACATCGCTACACCTCATAAGATTTATCGATATCATATAATGGCCCATACCCCACCCTTATCCCGGAAGGAGAGGGGGGGGGGGTTATCGTGAAAATACTTATGCAACGATT